>JGI20166J26741_11670696_pt1 | contig 11067 bp, 7 predicted proteins | sample TergutCu122P5_FD_26741 | JGI IMG/M metagenome (IMG submission 26741) | reverse complement strand
CTTTTTTTGTACAGATAACGCGCGCGTTATCGGTCGGAAATCTTTCTAACGTATACCGCACATGTTCATTTTTTACGATTTCAGATCCTTTTTGTATAGACAACGCGCGCGTTATAGGCCGGAAAATACGGTAATTATAACATTAAAAGTTGTGTTGGCAGCCATTTTTGGTCACGTTTGCAAAACTGTGAAAGGCAACTGTTAGCTTCATCACGTCTGTCCATCCGTCCGTCCGCATGGAACAACTCAGCTCCCACTGGACGCATTTTCATGAAATTTGGTATGTGAGTGTTTTTCAAAAATTTGTTCAGAAAATTAAAGTTTTACTAAAATCTGAAAAGAATAGCGGGCGCATTACACGAAGACCTCTGTATATTTATCATAATATCTTGCTGAATTCTTAAAATGAGAAATGCTTCAGACAAAAATTGTAGAGAAAATCAAGACATTTTGTGTTCAATAACTTTTTTCTAAAATAGTACATTTATGAGATAATGTGGAAAAATGCTGTAAAGCCGGAGAGGCCACGGATGACAATATAACGACGCATGCGCGTTGCATGCTGGATAACTAAGACTGCACACACCCAGAATATGTAAAAATAAATATTGCTTTTCCACTACAAAAATGGTTGAACAAACGCGCCTCGATGTTACAATGTACGTTTATTGCCAGTCTTGTTTATTTCAAGTTTTATTAGAACTTCAAAAGGAATAATAATTTTAATTTCACGTGCAGGATATCAGAGTTTAGCTTGCCGTCTGGTATAAATGGAGAAAGTCCCTCAGTTCCCTAAGAAGAGCAAGCGGTGCGTACAGGAAATTATTTGTACAAGTCAAAGCCACCGCTACTTTCACAATGATGATAACAGATGGCAGGGCACTGTGTATTTGCTTCATAATGTGTTGTTCATGTGGCTTTGCTTTTGTTGTAATGGATACTAACTGTTAACCTGTATTTTACAAACTATGTTTGCATTTCAACGAGAAATGTGGAATGTAAGTGTTTACATTTCGCAAGTTAGGACAGATAATCCGTGACCTAACGATCATAAAAGTCAAGCGATACAAGAAAGCATCCGTGACAATTCGCTTTACCGCCAAATGCAAAAGAATCGATTAAATGGAATGGACACATGTCCGCTTTACGTCAGTTTGAGGGCTAATGTTCGTGTTGTTTGTATGTCAACCGGGTGTATTGTGGACAGCATAGCATACTCTGATTGCAACGAAACCTCGAACACTCTGTGTACTTTGTTAATGTTAACGTGTCACCATAGGTATTTAGTTTACCAACGTATAGATCGCAGCGCTGTACGTGGTATTGTAAACCATTCGCAGATTTTTACCTGATTTATTAAGCAGTCAGTAGTCATGTTTTTATGTGTTGCTGGAAATAATTATGTTAGGTACTGATTACCTCAGGCATGTGACAGTGTGCTGCATAGCACTGATAATAGTTCTGATGAGCCTCATAATACTATAAAAGTAAAGTTAACCCTGTAACAGGCCATGAAGCCCCAGAGGGGGGAGTAGAAGGTATAGCGCTGCTTATTCTTTAACCTCGGCGCTAGATGGGAGTGATTGGTCAACGCCACGCCCCGGCCGCTTTACCCCGTGAAAGACATCCGGTACTCATTGTAGGGGAGGCTTGGTGGGCTCCAGATCCGCTCTGGACGGGTGCGGGAAATCTCGGCCTTATCGGGATTCGATCCCTGGACGGTGCAGCCCGTAGCGAATTCATACATAACTACACCTGTTGATGTACGATAATGCAAAACAGCACACATCTGAAATGTCTACCAGCAGCACTGAGTGCTCAGTTAGTCTGGGTATTCACAAGCCGGAGTGAATACGCTGAAATATAGAAAATGATGTCACACCTCGCGTAACTTTAACACACGGATATTCGAGGTTGCTTCATCATTCCCACTTGCGTGCTCACATCCTTACAGTAGAAGTAAAATAAAGTGACACATTTCTTACTTCATTTATGAGATTTTGGATTTTAGTACAATTTTTTTGGATAATTTTATTGATTTTCACGTTTTATTTTTCCTTTGTATTATTCCTATTTGGGGGTAATACCTAGTGTATTGTTAGCAGATGTTTGGTGAAGGGGAGACTTTCTGTAGCATTTTTCCATCTGTACCTTTGTTTTTCTTCCTGATGAAGGTCAATATGTGTGACCGAAACATACAATAGAATATATAAAACGAACGTATAGAGTTGGTGTGTTGTGTTTGTATGGACTGTGTTGCCAGTGTATATTGCCAATGTTCATGCTGTGAATGTAGCTCCACTGAAATGGCCAAGCTTAAACAAATGTCTCATAAAAATGAAACTGGCAGAGAGATTTGGTGAGGAGAACCCTAGAAACAGGGTAGGCAGTAGGACCAAGCATACACAGGCCACAGTAGTGGGTTTGGAACATGGTCTTATCGACTGGCAGTAACTCTTTGTGCCAGCTGCCACAACATTAAGGAAATGCATTTTCCCAGCATGGTGTGTTGGTGCGTTTCATATGATTCTGACAATTAATGCAAATATTTCCCTGAATAACATTAAACATTTGGTCTTTATGGTGGACAGAGACTGTGTTCTGAAGAGCGGTTCGGGTATTATTTGAATAAACTGCTTGTATACAGGGTGACAGGGAGAATATTGTGACCTTGCAATGGAAATAACTGGAGAGTGGAGAACGTATCATAAAAGATGCCTCGGAATTTTTACTAGTCACTTTTCGCCGTCGTTGTTAATATTAGAATAGTAATAGTAATAATAATAATAACCTAAAATAATAATCCGTGATTATAAAAAGGGAACATTCATGTCAATAGATGTTGCAATTTCTGGAGACAGAAATGTGATCAAGAAAGAAGCCGAGAAGATTTTAAAATATGAAGACCTCATAACAGAAATTCAGCGCATGTGGAATGTGAAAGCAAAATTGATACCGGTAATAAAAGGGTCGACTGGAACCATTTCAAAATCCGGTAATAATAGGGGCGACTGGAACCATTTCAAAATCACTCAGACAATACCTGAGGAACATACCGGGAAAGTACGAAATTAAGGAACTGTAAAAAACAGCCATATTGTGTATTTAGGTGGTGCGGAAAGTGCGAATGTGAAGGTAAAAAAAAGGTAAAGCAGTCCCGTTACAGGCCTGGAGTGGCCCAGAGGGTTCCAGGAAGTTCCCAGATTTCATGACAACGGCACAGGATGGTGGTAAGATTATCAGCCTAACGCACCGGCCGCCTTTACCCCCAGGAAATATGGCTGGTACTCGTTTCTGTTAGAGGCAGAGTCGACCCCAGGTCCATAGTGCGACCGGGGGGGATTATGTCGCTGAGAAATTCCAATGACACCATCGGGAATCGAATCCGCGACCTGCCGGTTTGTAGCGTAGTGCTTTAACCATTACGCCACCGCGCGCCCCCTAATGTAAAGGTACAGAGCATATTTCACGGGCGAAATAATATTACATGTAGCACAAAATGTAGCTACAGAATAACTGCAACACTCTGTACCCTAGAAACATGATTTGTTTCAGGTATATAATTGTAAATACCCTGCATAAAGGTGATAACAGGCATAATAATAATAATAATAATAATAATAATAATAATAATGCTGTCGTAACGATTTCACACTACGGTCTTCGTCGCAGGTCCAAGTTTCCAACGTCCGTGCTATTTCTCAGGCCTACCAAAACATCGCTCCCCCCTTACTGTAGCAGGTAACTGACTGCCATCTGTTGCATGTTAGCTCTACTACAAGTGCTGCATGGCACAGACAAACGAAATGTTCAATTAACAGAACAGGTACAGGCTATTCTAACTTACCACTGAACATGCCTCGTGATAGAGAACGGGTTTAGATTTGTACAGCTGACACTGGCGTTTGTGTGAAAAAATAGACACGGGCCAGAAGGCATCGTCCACAGCAGCTGCTGTGAGTGTCCTTCGGAATACATCCAGCAACCGAGATTACACAATGCTTTCGTGCTGGAGGACTTTTGCGTTTTTGGTGTATCGTAGCTGCTAGGTGAACGCTAGAACGAGTAACGGTGTTGTATGTTCAGCGTCGTCTGTGTACTCTGTACGACACCAGAACACTTTGTGAGGAGGGGTGTACGCAGTGTTGGTACGCATACGGTCGGTAGCAGGTCCGGGCCGTCGGCCGTACTTCTGGTTGGTATGTTCTGGTATGATTTTGTGAAGTGCGGCGAGGATCTTGCGGTATAAGGGAACAGACCGTCTGTCTGTCTGTAACGCTTAAATGTAACATAAGAAAACAAGATTTTAGGTCATCACAGCTATGTTAACAAAGATTCAGAACTTCTGGATGTGATGCTGTGTAAGTACGTAAAAAGTTACCAAAGCTTTGGAGAATCATAATGGTTCCGTCTTCAGGGTCAATTGTGGAATGTTTGACCTACGAGACGTTGGCAGGTATTTACCGTTTTACACGGCGTCAGATTCCGTAGTATGGAAGTCTTGTTCATGGCATCGGCCCATGTTTATATGCGGTCGCGCGGAGCGCCAGTCCGTCCGTATCCGTCTAGAACCGCTGACTGTTGTTGTGCCTTGCCGCGTATCGTGATGTGTCATCCTCATTAAGGTCACGTTTCGATGTGAATCATCACCAGCAGAATGTAAACTGTAGAGCACTTTGGTTGCCATTCCAGTGCCGTATTTTGAAACGACCTGCGATTCCAGTGTTGTTTAACCTCCCTACCGATGTAACAAATCTGCGCTACAGTAAGAAACAGTTTAGGACTGCCTTAAAAAAACCTTTTGACTAACTCATTTTATTGTTTGGAAGAATGTTTTAGTAATAAATTCATATAAAGATCTTGATTTCCTAATTTTAAGTATTACAATACATGGCTTTTAATAATATCTAATAACAATTATTTAACCCAATAATATATTTTATATTATGAAACATAATAACTCAATGTCAATAGGTAATTCAACATACCTTATACAATATAATGTAATATCTGCTTATTGAACTTGTATTATATTCTATATTATATTACCAATTATACAATTACAATTACAAGCATCTCTATTTTATTTATGTTATATTATTGTTGTATAAGTTACTGATTGCTTATCCACACGTTTTACCACTAGTTCTGTATCCCTAAGGTTGTTGTACCTAGCAGGATCGGTGCAATTGCAAGCGAACAATAAACATTTCCAGGTTTATTTGCATTCTTACTAACAGTGCTGGCGGAACTATTCTTGTGGCTCAGATTCATTTCGTTTCTGTAAAAGTTACGGATTCTTGAACTCGATTTAACTTTCCAATGCATGTGAGTAAAGCAAGATGTAAGTGGGAGCAGCAGATGAGTAAAGTGTAGTGTGACAGTAGAAACTCAATTATTTGCATTGTTTCGGTATAGGCGTGCTTTGCGAGTAAGAAAGAACGCCTTAAGGGGAGAGCACGTCCGTCCGCCAGTGTGCCTGGCAGCGATTGTCAGCAGCTATGCCGTCTGACGGATGGTACTGATACGGTGCGTCAGTTCTGCACACAAAGTCTAACAAGCGATAGGTCCGTGGACATTTGCTCTGTAACAGTCGCATGGCTTTCTGCTGTGTTCCCCATATTTATTGGCCGGTGTAGGGTGTCTCCATACAATGCCATTGAGCCATTATATTTCCCACATTTTCTACACTCTTCGCCCGATTTGAAGACGTCCGGTAAAGCAAATGTCCACTAAAATGTATTGAGTTCTTATGAGTCTCTCGTGTCAGCAGACGCAGGGAACACCATGCCTCATGCCTATGGCCGTAAATGATTTTCTGTCGTAATTTCTCCAGTTTTATTGTCTGATGTAGGCGAAATTCAGTAAATGGGATCTGCACATAATCCTGCAGCAGATTTTTTAGTTTTGTGAATATCGGCCCAGCGAAGGCCGTGAATTAAATTACATCCACGCGCGTACCGTGTAACCGTGCGATGTTTTGAGAGTAAGGCCGGACGCACATTGAGACGCAGGCGGACGTAGGGCAGGGCAGCGCAAGGCAGGGAGACGCAGCATAGGAAACACTGCGTGACACAGTGTGAGCGCATATTGTGAGACGCAGGCGGACGCAGTGCAGGGCAGAGCACGGCAGGGAGACGGAGCACGGGAAACACTGCGTGACACAGTGTGAGCGCACATTGAGTAGTAGTTTCTTGTAATATTGCGAAGTGAGCAATGGCCTAACTCATCGCTCTAAGTCCAGAGTCAGATTCCGATGAAGAAATGGACACGCTGATGTTATTATATCTCACATCAAAACGGCAGAAGTCGGTATGGAAAAGCGAGTAAAGAGAAAAATTCACGGTGAATTCGCTTTAACGTCGGAATTCTCTGATAAACAGTTCACTAACTACTTCCGTTTAAATCGAAGCCAATTCAATGAAGTTCATAGGCTTGTGCAAAGTTCTATCTACTCTGAAGGGTGTAATGCTCAAAAACCAATTGGAACGGAAGAAAAACTCGCTGTGTTTTTAAGGTGTTTTGTTTTTTATATTTAAATTTCCTACAAAAACATTACTTACAATGTTACCGTATTTCTTCGATTCTAATTCGCACTTTTGTTGCCATTTTAGTGGACCTGAAAATCGGGTGCGGCTACACATCTCGCTGAACATAGTTTGGGAAAAGCCACCAGAAATAATGCTGCCAATCTGAGACTTTCAGCAGACATTTTTTCCCAGTTATGTAGCACAGACGCACTATAGGCCAGTCTGCTCAAAGCACCTGCTCGCCACTTTTGTGTTAGTGCTAAAATTTCCTTATTTTCACAGCTGTTATCAGTGCGACACACAAACACACACACCCACCCACATAATTTCTTATAGTGTGACGCGTTATGCAAAACCTTGCACGCCCCTGATCTACACCGGAGTATTTAGCAGGGAGATTTCCTTGTCGTAAGTTCATTTTCTGATATTTTCACACCCACATTGCAGTTTATTCCGTGCTATTTGTCTCAGATGTGTTGAGCCAAACGGGCGGCGGTCGTCGCAGTGCAAGTCCGGGTGTGCGGAGTCTTCATCGGCAAGGGTCGGTCCTTTCCAGCGATCGCCTGTCTGCCGCGTCTGGTGCCGGCGGACTTGCCCCATTCGGCATGATTGCCACAGGAGAACCCGGGACTCCACGCCTCACTCCACAGCAGCTTGGCGTCATGGGTGAGTGGTTACGGCTTTGACCTGATGTGTTCGCTTTTTAGAAAGGAAATGCGGAAAGTTCTACAGAGCTTATCGTTAATCGGCTAACCGAGCATGTAGAAATACGAGTTAGACTGCGTTTTAAATGTGATGGCACACGCGCAGACACCAGATTTCGTCTCTCAGCGAAACGGACGAGTCCATTTAAATCGGCAGGGGCGTCAGTTCAGTCGACTACTGGCAGCCGAGGTGTGCGCATCAGCGTTAGTTATGCTGGATACACCAAGTTCCGAGGTGGTGTGGAGCACAGATCATCTAGTATGTGTGGAGGGTACTGGCTACCCACTCCATTCGCCATTTTCCCTTTCACTTCCCCTCCCGTGCGTCACCGTGTACCATCACGTTTCAATTGGACTCTACGTAACGTTATGAGAGTCTGCCGCATGTTACGTCATCATTTCGAGACTGCAAATTGACTCTAGTCCCGTTCTGTGATGCCTGTACGTATAAACAAGGCACTGGGTATAAAAATGTGTGTGTGTGTGTGTGCAGAGAGTGTTCATTTTCAGCACTTTTTCAAACTGGATACGTGTTACGTAAAAATGTCGCCGAAGGTTTTGTATGAACTTCCTGCATCAGCAGTGCCGTATAATAGAACAGTATTCAGAATTTTGGAATGTATTGAATCACAGATTCAGCATTAGACAAAATGTTACAACAAAACTTGCATTTTTGTTAGATAACGTATGGTTTACATGAAGTATTATTATTATTATTATTATTATTATTATTATTATTAACTTCAACTGAGTTGTCACTCGGTGGCAGTAGTCCTTACACTAGCACAAACAATACAAAACACAGTAAATATAAGTACACATAATAAATACAAGTAGGAACGTAGACAGCCAAAACGATGTTGGTGTCACGAAAATCCTCATGCAGTCCCTGAAGTTTTCTTTTCATTACCTTGCCGTTGCGCAAAATTATACGGCCCGTGTTTTTCGAAAAAAGAAATCCCATCTTTACGTTAAATTAACTTGACACAATTATTCGGGGGATGTAAAGACGACGAAAGAGAATGTAGGAGAATTTACTTTTTTTTTCAAGAAATGCAGGACAATATCGGCAGAGAAATTGCCAACACTGCAAGACGAGCCCCATCATGTGTCGAGAAACATTGTAAGCAGATGCGAGGCTTGCTTAGAAGCTGGAGATCGGCACTTTGAGACACTTGTATGAAATCAGAGAACTTGAACCGCGGCGAAATTCGGCCTGTGAACTCCCGACGTAGGCAGACAAAAGATCTCGCGACAGTGTCCGTGATGACCCTACTGGTACTAGATAACGCTCTGCAAGTCACCAGCGGCTTGCAAAAAGCTTTTTGCAGTTTGACTCAATGTTGTTCTGTGCATTTACTGTCAGCTGTGTTGAACTCAAAACACCTAATATCTCTCCATTCCACAGCTGCATTTCAGGGCCCGTTTAAGACGTTCTGAACCCAGTGCAAAGACCGATTTTGAGATACTAACTCGACGTAGTTCTAAACTGACAGTGCTTATCGAGTAATGTAACGATCTGCACTGAAGCTGAAATTTTACCAGCCTTTACGATGCCCCCTGAACGATGGGGCATATGCAGTAGAACAGATAGCAACAGGTTACACTGGCCCCGTTGTGTCCGTGTGCCTTGCAGCAAGGCGGGCGTTGTTGGTTTCTTAGAACTGGACATGTGAGATAGTTCAAGCTTCCATTGGTCGTATGTCCGGTTAGCCTCGTTTCATCTACTGGCTTTGGCGAAATCCATAAGTGTATGTAGTGTACATGTTTTACGCATGCTTGACACATAGAGCGTCATGAAGCTACACCGCTGCAGTTTGACAGTGTGCATGGTGTACAAGAAAGTTTCCATAATAACTTCCCGGGAACTGCGATGTCTGCACTTTGTTCAGACTTCCATGGCACATGGCACACATGTAGCAGATGGAGCACATCGGCCTTCCATGTATACATGACACGTGTGTAGTAGATGATGCACGTCGGCCTTCCATGTAGTCACTGCTGGCATTTAAGCATTTTTGGCCTACCGTGGCACTAATGTTTGTACCCCATGTGGACGGAAACGGTGTCAAGTGGCAGTAGTCGGGAGGTGTCAGCTTACTTCACGTTCACGTCTGATACAAATGGTTTGTCAGCCAGATTCTTCTAAAGAGATCCAAAGCGATGCATATCACTTGACCCCATACTGACTAGTTACGGCGCTACGGCTGGGAGGTTATGGACCATCCTCGCTGGAGTCACGATCTCGTGCGCATTATTTCCATCTGTTTGTCATGGGATGTCCCGGCATCCATATCTGTGCTTTGTGCATGACGAAGCTGGCTTGCTCTGGGAGACGCGGGAGACCCTATGTTAGGGCTAGACCAGGAAGATGAACTGATTGCTTCAAAACGTTAATCCACGAGGCACTGTCTCGTTTGCCAGCGTATTGAGGGGATGAAGACAACAATACGTCCGAACTATTACTGTGTAAAGTTTCGTGATGACCGAGTTAAATTTTGCAAGTCCTTCTGACTGAAGACCAAATGTAGGCAAGAGTTCAAGCAATCAGTTTGCAACCGGTCACGTACACAGCCACGTGTGTTTTTAAAAAGAATTGCGTACTGCAGTAATGGGGACGGTATTTTGTACGGTGGTCATGATATGTCTAGTGCAGGCTGTATGAAGAAATTCTGATGTGCTCACAAGTTTATCGTAATACTTCACGGCGAAGTTCTGTAGGTATTTCAGCATGAGACCTTGATTAAAACGCTTTCTAGACAATTCTGCGTATTTTAACATTGGATTAAATGCACAAAATCCAATGCGTCACAAGTACAGGATTACTGTATTACTGCGCCTTTCAACTGATGACAAAATCGGTACGTGAACTTCAGTAATACCCTTGTAAAATAAATGAACTCGTTGGTGTCCCAGTTTGATCGGAACATGTAGCAGTGCGATAGACACATTGTGGTCGTAACCCTGCTGGGTGGTGCAGTTTAGTGTCGACTGAATGGGCATGTACACGGCTAGTGATGTTGCGTTGGAAAATTATTTCCTTCTTGAATTTTGAATCAGCACTTTCGCCCAATATGCAGTACCAACGAAACGCACCCACAATATGTATGACACAATCACTTCACTCCGAAATGTTTTGGCATGACAACGCCATCTTCACGGAGTAAATACCGAGCTAGTAAAGTGGTGTTCATCTGTGAAGGTCATAGCATCGAAGAACTTTACATTTACTCCCAGTTTTATATGGATACGATACGTGAGTTTTCTGTTACATTGTGTGCATATATGTGTAAATTATATTGTGAAAGATTTAAATATAAAATATTCAAAATACATAAAATGTAATTAGAGACAGTATTCTGAGTCGTGGCAGTGTATGCCAATTGCAAACATCAGCTGCAGCGGACCGTGTCCCAGTATGCAATGCGGTGTGATGTGATGTGTGCAGGGTCAAAGAGCGGATTAGCACTTTGCAAGTGCTGCCTGTGTCAAATACGCTTGTCGCCAGTTATTACAACAGTCGCCTTGAGAACATTTCGCGGATTAACCGTACAGGTCCTCCTTATCATTAAGATAACCAGGTTGTCCACTTCCTAATTGCTGTAATTATTACTCAGCTCTGTTTATGCGACCTTCACAATGGAACGAAAGTTTTTATCTTTCAGAGTAAGGTCTACTCGTACATACAGGGTGTACTAAAATGCTTGAACAAATTTCAGCAGGGGTGAGTTTCCCCACAGCAAAACAATGCAAAACGTTCGTATCACTACAGGCCTATGTATCGAGTTACAGCCCCCACGTCCGCCCACCTCATCCCTGTATATCTCTATCTG
>JGI20166J26741_11670585_pt1 | contig 11067 bp, 8 predicted proteins | sample TergutCu122P5_FD_26741 | JGI IMG/M metagenome (IMG submission 26741) | reverse complement strand
GAGGGGGAGCGCGCCTCCGGCAGGGAGTGGTTCGCCAGGTTCTGGCCGAAGGGGGACTACGGTTGTTTTATGGTCGTCCTGATCCGCCGGGAACAGTCCGAGATCGGGGAAAGCGGCCTTTCCGGCAAGATAGCCGATTTTACGAAGCCGGACCCGAGGCAGATCCTGGACCGGCTGCTGCGCAGGGCGGCGTTTTCGCGGGTCGTCGCGCTCAAGCCGGACACAGACGCCGTCATATTGGCGTTCGGAAGCCGCGGGGATACGGAATTCGTCAGCGGAGCCCTGAAAGAGGCGCTTCTGCGGGCGGAGACGGAGCACGACCTGCTGTTCACCGCGGTTTGCAGCGCGCCGGCGGCGTCGGCGGACGAGCTTCCCGCCGCGTATAGGCAAGCCTATTTCCTGCTGGAATCGGGGGACGTATCGCTTAAAGGCGCGAAGGTCCTGGTCGCCGAGGAAGCCGCGAGGCCGAAGGAGACGGCATATTTCCCGCTGGGCGTCGAGCAGGCGCTAAACTCCGCGCTGGCCCAGAACAAGCCCGAGCTTTGGCGGAGCATCCTCAAAGACGTCGTGCAGACGAACAAGGCCCGCGGCGCGAAGGATTTTTCCCGGCTCGCCCTTATGTTCACAGCCGCGGTCAACCGGATGATGGATTCGCTGGACATGGGGGCGGCTGAGATTTTCGACGGGGAAAAAAACCTCTATCAGGAACTCAGCGCCGGCGCGGACCCTGACGAATTTTACGACCGGGCCTGCAGGGTCTGCTCCGTCCTCTCCAATGAGATGGCCGTCGCACAGAAACGCCTTTCCCCGGCCGCCGTGGAAAAGATGGAGGAATTTATCAACGCGAATTATCAGAACGACATAAGCCTTTTCGACCTGGCGGCTCACCTGAACCTCTCCAAGAACTACGTCTCCACGCTGTTCAAGAACGCCACGGGCATGAACTTCAAGGATTATGTCAACCAGGTTCGCTACGAGGCCGCGCGGGCGCTTTTTGACAAATACCCCTCGATGAAGGTAAAGGACGCGGCGGAGAAAACCGGCTGCAGCGCGGACATACTGACGCGCCTTTTCATCCGCTACGCGGGGATGCCGCCGAGGGAGTACCAGAACAGGAAGAGATGAGGAAATCCTTTCGGCGGAGTCATAGTCACGGTTATGTTCTCGAGAACATAATAGACTTCTTCGGAAATTGGCGTTTGTCATTCTGAGCGAAGCGAAGAATCTTGATTTTAAGACCCTTCGCTGCGCTCAGGGTGACGGCGAAAAATCAATTTCCGAAGAAGTCTAATAGAAAGATAGAAAGAACTTCCTGTTTTCGGTATCGCGGGCCGGCGCGAGATCCAGAGCCGATATTTTCAGCATAATCCAAACCGCCATCGGTGGTTCTTCCCCTCCCCCGGAGGGGCGCCGGCGAAGCCAGCGGGTTGGTTCTCCCCTCCCCCGGAGGGTTGGTTCTCCCCTCCCCCGGAGAGTTGGTTCTCCCCTCCCCCGGGGGGTGGTTCTTCCCCTCCGTTCCGCTATTCCTCCAAAATACACTTCGCCTTCCCCATCTCCGCCATCGGCTTCAGATATTCCGCCAGCCGTTCCATATCCATCTCTCCCAGGTCCCCCTCGTTCCTGCCCCTGACGGAGACAGTCGAGTTTCCGGCCTCCTTATCTCCGGCCACCAGTATATACGGGACTTTTTCCAGCTGGAACGCCTTTATCTTGTTCCGCATGTTCTCGTTCCCGCCGTTCATCTCGCACCTGAAGCCCATGTCCCGCAGCCTCGCCAGCACCGCCTTCCCGTAAACGGCGTGCTCCGGCCTGACCGGGACGATCCCGAACTGCACCGGCGAGAGCCAGAACGGGAACGCGCCTTTGTAGTGCTCGATAAGAAGCGCCATGAACCGCTCCAGGCTCCCGAACAGCGCCCTGTGCACCATCAGCGGCGTATGCCGCGCCCCGTCCGCGCCCGCATAGCTCATTCCGAAGCGCTCGGGCAGGTTGAAGTCGAACTGTATCGTGCCGCACTGCTGCTCCCTGTTCATGGAGTCCCGCAGCTTGAGGTCGATCTTGGGGCCGTAGAACGCGCCGCCGCCCTCGTCGATCCTGTAATCCAGCCCCGCCGCGGCGGCCGTGTTCTTCAGTATTTCCGTGGCCTCGTCCCATTTCTCCGGCTCCCCGATGAACTTGCGCTTCGGCTTCGTGGAGATGTACGCGGTAAAATCTTCGAAGCCGAACGCCCGCAGGATATACAGGCAGAATTTCAGCGCTTCGGCGCACTCCTTCCCGACCTGCTCCGGCGTGCAGAAGATGTGGGCGTCGTCCTGGGTAAAGCCGCGCACGCGCGTCAGGCCGTTCAGCGCGCCGGACAGCTCGTAGCGGTACACAGTCCCGAACTCCGCGTACTTGACCGGCAGATCCCGGTACGAGCGCGTTTCGCTGTTGTATATCTCGATGTGGAACGGGCAGTTCATCGGCTTGAGGTAGTATTCCTCGCCGTCGATGGCTATCGGGCTGTACATCGAGTCCGCGTAGAAGTCCAGGTGGCCGGAGGTCCGCCAGAGCCGGGCCCTGCCAATGTGGGGCGTGTAGACCCATTGGTAGCCGTTCAGAATATGCGCGGCCTGGGAGAAGCTCTCCATCAGCCAGCGCAGCATGGCCCCCTTGGGGTGCAGGAGCGTCAGCCCCTGGCCGACCTCGTCCGAGTGAGAGAACAGGCGCAGCTGCGCGCCGAGCGTCTTGTGGTCCCTCTTGCGCGACTCCTCCGTGAAAAGCCTGTATTTTTCCAGTTCCCCGGCGCTTTCAAAGGCCGCGGCGTATATGCGCTGCAAAACGCGGTCCGGGCGCGTATCGCCCTCCGCGGCCGGATCCTGGGCTTTCGTTTTGCTCTCCGCGGCCGATTCCGGGGCCTCGCGCCCGCTTGCCCCTTCGCCGCGGGCAATATGCCCGCCCTCCTCGCCGTATACGCCGGAGAAGCTCTCCAGGGCACAGGCGGGGGAACAAGCGGAAACGCCGTCCGGTTCGGAAACGCCGTCCGGTTCAAAAGCGCCGTCCGGTTCGGAAGCGCCGTCCGGTACAAAAGCGCCGCCGGGGCTGTGAGCGCAATCCGTTCCGGAGCGGAGCGCGTCCATGTTTTCGGCGATTTTAGCGAATATCGCCGGGTTTATCGGCGGCATCGCGAAGTCGCAGTAAAAGCCGGTATCCGTTTCGCGGAAATTGACAAGCTCGGCGCTTTCGCAGGTTTCCTTCACGGCTTCGCCGAGCCGCCGCGACAGGCGTTCTTTATAGTTGTCCCGATAATTTTGCATACCGAACCCTCCCGAATTTTGAATTGGATTTTGAATTTTAGCGTACTGCCGCTGTTCCGGGGAATTCGTATGCGGTAGGCCGCCCCTCGGAATACTTGGCGGATATTCCATTAATCATCGGAGCAAACACCCCCTTTCCGGCTTGAGTTTCCATGGAAACCCGAAAGTCGCAACCGCTGTCATCCTTAGCGATGTCATATACCGGAGTGCGAAAACATTAGCCTCCTCTGTCACGTCGTCGGCAAATGTTTTCCGCATCCGGTATAGATCTTTTGCCTCCGTGTCAAAAACAAGATTCTTCGGCTGCGCCTCAGAATGACAGAGGGAATTTCCGGCGGCACTCGGCTTCTGGTATCCCGGCGACACATACAGGCATATTCCGTATAAGAAGAAAACGCCCCGCGCCTGAAGCATATGGCCGCTTCGTGGCGCAAGGCGTATTATCTTTCCCAGGCAACCACCGCCCCTCCGCAACCGCGACATGACCGAAAGGGCCGGCCTTTGCCGTTGTCCGCGGGAGCGGCAACTTCAAAGGTAAGCCCTAGGGGGTGGCGGTGGTCGTGGCGGTGAAAACGATAAATGACATAATTGGCCTCAAAAGTTTTGTCGTACCTTTATTATAACCGTGGTCGCGCAAAATCGCAATACCCAAATCATGCTTGGGCGCGGCAAATTATCGTGAGAAAATCGTAGGGGACGCCCAGTCCCGGCGCCTGATTCTGCCGACAGCAGCGGGACGCCGAGGGCGGCGTCCCCTACTGCATTAAGGCGTATCTAACGAAAATTTGCCGCGAAAATCATGCCTGCAAACGTTTGATAAATTTTTATCAATATTTTTCTAAAATCCCTCCCAAGGCATTGCCTAACCGCCGATTGCATGATATACTCTCAAACTGTGCAGATTATATGCAACTTCTTCTTATATTTCATCAATCTTTTATCTTTGCCGTCCGGACAAAACATCCAGGAGGATCAGGAGGAATCTCTATGCCACAGCAAGCCGCCGAAGCGGCTGCGAGTTTTCCGGAAATCGACGCGTATATCGACGGCCTGCCCGATATTAACGGCGCGCTGATTCCGGTCTTGCACCGCGCGCAGGAGGAGTACGGCTACCTCTCGCGGGAAGTCCAGCTCCATATCGCGCGGAGGCTCCAAATCCCGGCGTCGAAGGTGTTCGGCGTCGCCACGTTCTATTCGCTGTTCACCCTTGAAAAAAAAGGCAAGTTCCGCATCAACGTCTGCCTGGGGACGGCCTGCTTCGTGCGCGGTTCCGAGGCGATCCTGCGCCAGTTTGAGACGGATCTCGGTATCAAGGCGCGGGAGACGACCGAGGACTTCCTGTTCCCCCTCGATTCCATCCGCTGCGTCGGGGCCTGCGGCCTCGCGCCCGTAGTGATGGTAAACGACCGGGTCTACGGCCGCGTCAAGCCCGAGGACGTCAAGGGCATAGTCGAGGAACACCTGAAAAGAGGGGGCGAATAGGATGGAAAACGCTGGAAACGGGAATAAAAAGCTCAGATCCTGGGACGACCTGAAAAAGCTCCGCGCCGGCGAAATGGCCAAAAACGGCGAGAAGAGGACGGTCCTGCTGGTCGGCATGGCCACCTGCGGCGTCGCCGCGGGCGCGCGTGACGTTTCGGAGGCCCTGGCCGCCGAGATAAAGAAGCAGGGGCTTAAAAATATAGACATAACGGCGACGGGCTGCTACGGCTTCTGCTACGCGGAGCCGATGGTGGAAGTCCGCGTCCCCGGGAAAAACGCCGTCAGGTACGGCCATGTGGACAAGGACCTGGCCGGGGAGATCGTGCGGAGGCACCTGATGCGCGGCGAGGTCCTGGATAAATACGTATTGACCCAGGAGGTGACCAGGCCGTGAGCGACAATTACGGACAGGTTCGCATAGCGCTCAGGAACTGCGGCGTCATAGACCCCGAGAAGATCGGCGACTATATCGCCCAGGGCGGCTACGACGCCCTGGCGAAGGCGATTTTCGAGATGACCCCCGCCGAGATCATAGACACGGTAAAAAAGAGCGGCCTCCGGGGCCGCGGCGGCGCGGGCTTCCCGACCGGCCTGAAATGGGAGCTTTCGGGCAAGTCCGAAGGGGACGAGAAATATGTCATGTGCAACGCCGACGAGGGCGACCCCGGCGCGTTCATGGACCGCTCGATTCTGGAGGGCGACCCGCACTCCGTCCTGGAGGCCATGGTCATCTGCGGGCGCGCCATCGGCGCGCGCCAGGGCATCATCTATATCAGGGCCGAGTATCCGCTGGCGGTCAAGCGGCTGCAGAAAGCCATCGGCGAGGCGGAGGAGCTCGGGCTCCTGGGGGACGACATCCTGGGCAGCGGCTTCGATTTCGGCATTAGGCTCTACCTGGGCGCGGGCGCGTTCGTCTGCGGGGAGGAGACTTCCCTCATGAACTCCGTCCAGGGCGGGCGCGGCGAACCGCGCATAAAGCCGCCGTTCCCGGCCCAGGCCGGGCTGTGGAAAAAGCCGACCAACATCAACAACGTCGAGACATACGCGAACGTCTGCCGGATCATCCTTAACGGCTGGGAGTGGTTCCGGCAGTTCGGCACGGAAAAGAGCCCCGGCACGAAGGTCTTCGCATTGGCCGGAAAGGTCAACAACGTCGGCCTCGTGGAAGTGCCGATGGGCATGCCCCTGCGGCATATCATCGAGGTCATCGGCGGCGGCATCCAGAACGGCAGGAAGCTCAAGGCCGTGCAGACGGGCGGCCCGTCCGGCGGCTGCATCCCGGAGGAGCATATGGACACGCCGGTCGACTACGAATCCTTGGTCGCCCTGGGCTCCATCATGGGCTCCGGCGGCATGATCGTGCTGGACGAGGACGACTGCATGGTCAACATCGCCCAGTTCTACCTGAAATTCACCGCCGAGGAGAGCTGCGGCAAGTGCACGCCCTGCCGCATCGGGAACAGGCGGCTATTGGAGATTCTCGAGAAAATAACCACGGGCGGCGGCGCCGAAAAAGACATGATCGACCTGGACGAGCTGGGGAACATCGTCAGGGACTGCTCCCTCTGCGGCCTCGGGCAGAGTTCGCCGAACCCCGTCCTCTCGACCCTGAAATACTTCCGTGACGAGTATCTTGTCCACGTGAACGATAAGCGCTGCCCGTCCAAGCGGTGCACGGCGCTACTCAGATATTTCATAATGCCGGAGAAGTGCATCGGCTGCACGGTCTGCGCGCGCAACTGCCCGGTCAGCTGCATCTCTGGCGAGCGGAAGAAGACCCACGTGATAGACCAGGCCAGGTGCATAAAGTGCAACACGTGCTACGAGAAGTGCCCCGTGAACGCCATTACGAAGGAATAATAAAGGAGCAATCGGCAATGACTAACGGCAATACTGCGGAAAATGATACCGCCGGCGCGGTCAACCTGATAACCTGCACGATCAACAATGTGGAGGCGCGGGTCCCCGAGGGCTCCACGATCCTGGAGGCCGCGAAGACCGTCGGCGTCCACATCCCGACGCTCTGCCACCTGGACCTGCACGATCTTAAGATGGTCAACCAGGTGGGCACCTGCCGCGTTTGCATGGTGGAGGCGGAGGGCCGCTGGAACCTCCTGCCCTCCTGCTCGACGGCGGTCACCCAAAACATGGTCATCCACACCAACACCCCGCGCGCGGTGCGTTCCCGACGGATCATGGTCGAGCTTTTCCTCTCGAACCATCCGAAGGAGTGCCTGATCTGCGAGAGGAACCAGAACTGTGAACTCCAGAGCCTGGCCGCGGAGCTGGGCGTGCGCGAGATAAGATATACCGGCCCGCGGTTCAAGACCCACAAGGACAGTTCCAGCTATTCCATCGTCCGGAACGCGGAAAAGTGCGTGCTCTGCCGCCGCTGCGAGACGATGTGCAACGAGGTGCAGACCGTGGGCGTCTATTCCACCGTCCACAGGGGCTTCGACACGGTCATGGGCACGGCGTTCGACCTGCCCATGCTGGACACGGCGTGCACCTTCTGCGGGCAGTGCGTGTCCGTGTGCCCCACGGCGGCCTTGACCGAGACGGACGATTCGGAGGAGGTCTGGGCGGCCGTCTCGAACCCGGATATTTTCGTGATCGCGCAGACGGCGCCGGCCATACGGGTCACTTTGGGGGAGGAATTCGGGATGCCCGTGGGCACCCAGGTGACGGGCAAGATGGTGGCCGCGCTTAAGAAAATGGGCTTCGACATGGTGCTGGATACCGATTTCGCGGCGGACCTGACGGTCGTCGAGGAGGCCTCGGAATTCATGCACCGGATGGAGCACGGAGGCAGGCTCCCTATACTGACGAGCTGCTGCCCCGCGTGGGTCAAATTCATAGAGCACCAGTTCCCGGAGCTTTTGGACATCCCGTCCACCTGCAAGTCCCCCCACGAGATGTTCGGGGCGGTGGCCAAGTCCTACCTGGCGCGGAAACTCGGCAAGGACCCGGCCAAAATAAAGGTGGTCTCGGTCATGCCGTGCCTGGCGAAGAAATTCGAGGCCCGGCGGGAGGAACTGACCGAAGAGCCGGCGGGCGCGGACGTGGACTACGTGCTCTCCACGAGGGAGCTGGCGAGGATGATACGCGAGGCGGGCATCAATTTCGGGGCCCTCAGGGACGAGAGCTTCGACGACGTGATGGGCGAGTCCACCGGCGCGGCGGTGATCTTCGGAACCACAGGCGGCGTCATAGAGGCCGCGGTGCGAACAGCGGCGGCCTGGCTCGACCCGGAAAACCCCAGCCCCGTCATAGATTTCAAACAACTTCGCGGCATCGACGGGATCCGCGAGGCGGAGGTCGCGGTCGCCGGAAAGACTCTAAAAATCGCCATCGCTCACGGGCTGGGCAACGCCAGGAAGCTCCTGACGGCCATCCGGGACGGCGAGGCCTCGTACGACGCCATAGAGATCATGGCCTGCCCGATGGGCTGCGTGGGCGGCGGCGGACAGCCCTACCACGGGAACAACATGGAAGTGCTGAAGGCCCGCATGGAGGCCATCTTCAAAGAGGACGCTGAGAAGCCGCTGCGCCGCTCCCACGAGAACGGGCAGATAAAGAGGCTCTACGAGGAGTTTTTGGGGGAGCCTTACGGCGAAAAGGCGCACGAACTGCTGCATACGCATTATCAGAAAAGGGAGCAGATATAAGGGGATATTATGCGCGACATAGAAAAGATATGCCTGGACGCCGGCTTTACGGGCTGCGGGGTCATACGGACAAGCGACATCCCTTACGCGCCGGAACTCATACACGCCTGCGAGCAGAACCTCTGCCGGACATACGGCAGGATATGGGTCTGCCCGCCGGCCGTGCCCTGTCACGAGGAGATGAAGCGCCGGATCGACGCCTTCGAAAGCGGGCTGGTGGTGCAGACCGTGGGGCAGCTGGAGGATTCGTTCGATTTCGAGACCATGGAGGAGATAGGCGCGAAGTTCAAGCAGACGCTCATAGACGCGGTCCTCGAAATAAGAAAGGACTATGGGAACGTGCTGGCGCTGGGCTCCGGCGGCTGCCGCCTCTGCGAAAAGTGCACATACCCGGACGCGCCCTGCCGCTTCCCGGACAAGGCGTTTTACTCCGTTGAGTCCTGCGGGATCGTGGTCAACCAAATGGTGTCCAAAGTCGGGCTTAAATACAACAACGGTCCCGCGACGATCTCCTACGCGGGGCTGATATTGTGTAAGAATTAGACCTGATTTTGCATACCGTTCGCCAAATGCTCTGCGTAGCATCGCCGCAGGTCGGCGATTACCTTTTCCACGCACGTAACTATGGACCTGATGTCCGCTTCCTGCGGGTTCCGGTGATTTCTCACGTTCCAAAGGATCAGGTGTATGAGCCCCCCGGCCAAAAATCCGGCCAGCATGGAGGATTCCGGGGCATCGCCGGCGGGCTCGTCCGTACCGCGGCAGAATTCTGGGAACGATACCGAGCCGTGGACCAGGTCGTAGACCTCCGCGTCGTCGTTGTCCAGAATGTTCGCCAAGAGCCTCCAGTTGTCCCTGAAAAAACCGCTGAGCATCTCCTCGAATTCCTGCTCCGTGTGGTCGCGCTTGAAATCATGGCACGACGCCCGGAGCATTTTCAGCCAATAGCGCAGGAGGTCGTATTTGTCGCTGAAGTGTATGTAGAACGCCGTCCTGCTTACCAGCGCCTCGGAGCATATGTCGTATACCGTGATCCTGGAGAATTTCTCGCGGGTCAGCAGCGCGCTCAGCGCTGATACCAGCGCGGAACGGGTTTTTATGATCCTCGGATCCTCTTTGTTTCGGCTGTCCGGCATGTCGTTTTCCCCGTGGTCATATTGTATGGCTTGGTGTATTATATAGCTAATGGGACGCGAAGACAACCAGGAAAAAAAAGGGGGGCGCCTTTTGTTCCAGCTGATCGCAATCCTCTGCCGCTGGCTGTTCGTTTTCTACATCGCCTTCTTTCTCTGGCAGGGTGTCGAGTACCTTCTCTCGGAACGCGGCCTTCGCCGCCGGGACGGCAAAACGGCGGCGGTTTTGCAGCGGGTCATGATCGTCATGACCCACGTCACGGCCTTCGCCATTTTGGCCTACGACCCGGCGTCCGCCTCGATAAGGCCCGGCGCGGTTCTCGTCGGAGGGCTTGGGCTCGCGTTCGTCGTCCTCGGGCAGGCCGCCGCGGAACTGGTGTACAGGAAATCCTGCCCGCTCCTGTGGAACGGCATGTTCTTTCTGCTGGACATCGGGCTTATCATGACGGAGCGCCTTTCCCCGGCGGACGCGGGCAGGCAGCTCGCCTACTGCGCCGTGGGGCTCGCGGCCGTCTTGCTGGCGCCGCCGGCGCTTAAGCTGATCAACAGGTCGGATAAGCTCGCGGCCGCGTACATGGCCTCCGGCCTCGTATTGCTCGTACTGCCGTTTTTCGTCGGCGTATCTAAATACGGCTCCAACAACTGGATATCTATCCGGGGTTTCAGCTTCCAGCCCTCCGAGGCCGTAAAATTCCTGCTGGTCTTTTTCCTGGCGTCCGTGTTCGGCAAAAATGCGGACGCCGAAAAGGGGGCCCGTTTCAAACGCCTGATTTTCCCCGGCGCGGTCACGGCCGCCTATATCGGCGTGCTTTTCCTCCAGAACGACCTCGGCACGGCCTTGATCTTCTTCATGGGCTTCATGACTATGGCCTATATCTTCTCCGGGAGCGAGCCGCTGTTCGTCGGGGGCCTTCTCGCGGCCTCCGGCGCGGTCTGGTTCGCATATGGGAAAATCGCCCATTTCCAGACGCGCGTCGTGGCTTGGCTTAACCCCTGGAGCGACCCCTACGACAAGGGCTATCAGATACTCCAGTCGATGTTCGCCATAGGCACGTGGGGGCTTTTGGGGAGCGGCCTGACGCGGGGCGTGCCCGAGCTTGTCCCGGTCGTCAGGAGCGACTTCGTCTTTTCCGGCATATGCGAGGAGTTTGGCAGCCTGTTCGGGATCGGGCTGATCGGGATCTTCGTAATGATCTTCTACCGCGGCATAAACATAAGCCTCCGTTGCGAGAGGCCGTATCCTGGCCTTTTGGCGGCGGGCTTCACCTGCGTGCTGGCGTTCCAGACCTTTCTGATCCTGGGCGGGGTCATAAGGCTGATCCCGATGACCGGCGTGACACTCCCGTTCATAAGCGCGGGCGGCAGTTCCGCTGTGGTTTGCATGGCGATGGTGGGGATAGTGCAATGGGCAAGGGCGGAATGAAAAATAAAAAATAAAAAATAAAAAATAAAAAATAAAAAATAAAAAAAAGCAAAACATCTCATCGA
>JGI20166J26741_11670363_pt1 | contig 11068 bp, 6 predicted proteins | sample TergutCu122P5_FD_26741 | JGI IMG/M metagenome (IMG submission 26741) | reverse complement strand
CGGCAATATCCTTGACCCGACAGGGCTCGCGACCCGCGCCGAGGCGGCCGCGGTACTGCACCGCTTTATCGTGGCAACGGGGGCGGCGGCGTAAGGGCGGTGTAAGAAGGGCAAGGGCAGAACCACTAAGGGCCCACACCCCGCCCTTCGGACACCCCTCTCCAGAGGGGAATAGGGGAAAGGGCGACTACTTGCTCCCTTTCGCAAAGCGGCGGCGCAGAGATGCGCCGCCGTTGTTGTCGCTTATTTGTCGTGCCCTTGCGCCCCCTTTTGAAAGGGGGTGGCGCGCAGCGCCGGGGGTTTGTTCCCCTACACCTGCTCAAACCCCTGTTCCAGATCCGCCAGGATGTCGTCGATGTGCTCGGTGCCAATGCTCAGGCGAAGCGTGGTCGGCTCTATGCCGGCGAGGCGCAGCTCGTCCTCGCTCATCTGGGAGTGGGTGGTGGAGGCCGAGTGGGTCACGACGGACTTCACGTCCGCCAGGTTGGTCGCGTTGTAAAAGAGTTTTAAACTCTCCGAGAAGCGCCGGGCCCGATCCCCGTCCCCCTTGATCTCGAAGGTGAAGACGGACGCCGCGCCGCGTGGGTACTGGAGGTCGTAGAGCTCCTTGGCCCGGCCCGTGGCCAGAGAGGGGTGGTGCACTCGCTCGACTTTCGGATGATTCTTCAGGTAATCCACCACTTTGAGCGCGTTTTCCACATGCCGCTCCACGCGCAGGGACAGGGTCTCCAGACCCTGGAGGAGCAGGAAGGAGTTAAAAGGCGAGGGGGCCGCGCCCGTGTCCCGCAGAATGTGGGTGCGCAGTTTGATGATAAAGGCCGCGTTGCCCGCCGCCTCGGTGAACACGATGCCGTGATAGGAGGGATTGGGCTCGCTCAAACCGGGGAACTTGCCGTTCTGCGCCCAGTCAAAGGTGCCGCAGTCCACCACGACGCCGCCCATGACGGTGCCGTGCCCGCCCAGAAACTTTGTGGCGGAGTGGATGACGATATCCGCGCCGTATTCGATGGGGCGCAGCAGGTAGGGGGTGGAGAAGGTGCTGTCCACAAAGAAGGGGATACCGTGCCTGTGGGCGATATCTGCCACGGCCTCAAGGTCGATGATGTCCGAATTCGGGTTGCCCAAAGTCTCCACGAAGATGAGCTTCGTGTTCGGGCGGACGGCGGCCTCAAAACCCTCCAGATCCATGGGATCCACAAAGGTGCAGGGGATGCCGCGGTCGGGGAGGGTGTGGGAAAAGAGGTTAAAGGTGCCGCCATAGATATTCGAGGCGGAGACAATGTGGTCGCCGGCGCGGGCGATGTTCTCTATGGCGGCGACCTCCGCCGCCATGCCGGAGGCGAAGCTCAGGGCACCTACGCCCTTTTCCAGGGCCGCGACGCGCTTTTCAAACACGTCCGAGGTGGGGTTCATGATCCGGGTGTAGATGTTGCCGCCGTCTCTGAGCTCAAAACGGGCCGCCGCCGCGGCGCTGCTCGGGAAGACGTAGGCGGAGGTCATGTAGATCGGCACGGCCCGGGAGTCCGTGGCCGGATCCGGGGTCTCCTGCCCCGCGTGGATCTGAAGGGTTTCGAATTTGTAGTCTGACATGGTGGAACCTCCTTGTATTATTGTTTATAATGTTCCAAAAACGCGCCGATTTCCATCACCGCGCGGGTGAGCTCCGCCGCCTCCGGCAGGCAGACGATGCGGAAGTGGTCGGGGGTCATGTAGTTAAAGCCCTTGCCGTGGACGATGAGGATGTGCTTTTCCTTCAAAAGATCCAGGGCGAAGCGCTCGTCGTCCTCGATCGGGTAAAGCGAACTGTCGATCCGGGGGAAGATGTAAAACGCCGCCTCGGGGCGCACGGCGGAGAGGCCGGAGGTGTTGTTCAGCGCCGCCATGACGGCCTCCCGCTGAGCCCAGAAGCGCCCGCCGGGGAGCAAATCCGGGTCGGCGCTCCCGTCCCGGAGCGCGGCGGCGACGGCGTACTGGGCCGGGACGTTGGAGCACAGGCGCATGGAGGCCAGCATGTTCAGGCCCTCTATGTAGCTCGCGGCGCTCTCCTTGTCCCCGGAGAGACACATCCAGCCGGCGCGGAAACCGGCGGCGCGGTGGGACTTTGACAGGCCCCCCAGGGTCACGCAGAAGAGATCCGGCGCCAGGGCGGCGAGCGCCGTATGGGCCTTGCCGTCAAAGAGCAGGCGGTCATAGATCTCGTCGGAGAAGAGGATCAGGCTGTGCTCCCGGGCCAGATTTACGATCCCCTCCAGGATATCCCTGGGATAGAGAGCCCCGGTGGGGTTGTTGGGGTCGATGACCACGATCCCCTTTGTGCGGGGGGTAATTTTTTTGGCCATGTCGGCGAGATCGGGATACCAATTGCTCTTCTCGTCACAGACATAGTGTGCCGGCCTCCCGCCGGCCAGGGTCGCCGCCGCCGTCCAGAGGGGGTAGTCCGGGGAGGGGATGAGCACCTCGTCCCCCGCGTCCAGGAGCCCCTGCATCAGCGTGACAATGAGCTCGGAGACGCCGTTGCCGGTGTAGACGTCGTCGGACGTGACGCCCTCAATGCCCTTTTTCCTGCTCCAGTCCACGATGGCGAGCCTGGCGCTGAGGAGACCCTTGGAATCCGAATAGGGGTCGGCGTTGCGGAGGTTTTCCGCGACCTCGTCCAAAAGGTACTGCGGGGCCTTGAAGCCGAAGGCGGCGGGGTTGCCGATGTTGAGCTTTAAAATCTTCTCCCCCCGGGCCTCCATCAGAGAGGCCTCGTGTACCACTGGCCCGCGCACGTCGTAACAGACGCTGTCCAGCTTGTGGGATTTTAGAATTTCAGACATAGGACACCTCCTGGAAATGATAAACCCGTTTGTAGGGAACAGATTTATCCGTTCCGCGTATTTATGCGGGATATCGGAACGGGTTTATCCGTCCCCTACAAAAAATGAAAAAACCCTGGGAAAGAGAAACTTTCTCTCCCAGGGCGAATCAATGAATCCGCGTTACCACCTGGCTTCGGGCAATGCCCGCGCTCAACCGGCATCGCCGCGCGATACCGTCTCCGCTGTAACGGGCGGACACCGTCGGGGTCTACTGGATTGGAACGGAGGAATCCGTTCCCTACAATCGTTCGGCCCGAGGCTCGGAAAGGGCTTCGCCGCATCGCTCACGGGGGCTCTCACCGGCCGCCCCCTCTCTGCGCTTCACGCTGCGGGTACTCGTTTTCGTCATAGCCTTTGGATTATTTGACCGTGCCGCTCACCGCTAAAGCGGCAACCGCAGCACATGGCAATTATGATTGGGGTAATGATAACAGAAATGATAGGAGATGTCAAGAAGTTTTTTGGCGCGGCGCGGTAAATTGGCGCGGTAAAACAAAAGGGGTTGTAGCAAAACGGGTCGTCGAGGCCGCCGATCCCTACATCATGTGGATGCATTTTACATCATGCAGCGCATATTGTAGGGGGTGGCCTCCCGGACGCCCCGTTCTTATGTTTTGCTACATCCCCGTCTGTTTGTTTCAATCTATTCTCTCCGCTGCTATTGTCACGCCGCGGGCGATGCCGTCGCGGCGTCTGTCGCCGCCACCGGCGACAGTCCGAACAGCGCGTTCAGGTCGAGGTTCTGGAAATCCGGCTCGGTCGTAATCGCCGCGGCGTCCTCCCAGCCCTTCATCAGATCGCTCATCTGGCTCTGCGCCGTGAGCTCCCGCAGGGTCGAGGTGTTGTTGCTGCCGCTGCTGCTGGAGATAATGGGCACCATGTCCGGGGTCACCGCGACGCGCATGATGATGTGGTAGCCGGAACTCGACTGGACGAGGCTCGTGGTTATCTGTCCGACCTCGAGGCCCTTGGCGGCGGTCGTGAACGCCTGATCAAAGCCGCTGTTGTCGTTAAAGCAGTAGCCGTCCGGGTAACTCTGGAGGCCCGGATCCTCGCTCTTGGCCATGAGTTCGTCGAACTTGGCGGCAAGCTGGCCGGTGGGCGTCGCCTGCAGGGTCGCCAGCGTGTCCTCCGCCTTTTGCTTCGCCTGCGCGACGGCCGCGGCGTCCAGGGCCGCGCCGGTGGAGGTGTCCACGGTCAGGAACAGAATGTGTTTCGCCGCGATGTAACCCTGGCCATCCGCCCAGGAGAGGGTATCCGCGTCTGAGACCTTGGAGGCGTTCTCGCCGAACATATTTGTCATCATGAGGTTATACAGGGAAGAGATCATGTTCAGCTTGCCGTATAGATCTTTCGGAAGAAAGTTGGCGCTTAAATAGTCGGTGAATTCCTGCTCCTGCTGGGCGAAAGCCTGATCATCCGAGAGGCCCGCGGTGGGCGCGGCGCTCGCGTTCTGGGAGGCGAAGCTCTGCACATCGGATTTCCACTGGGCGTCCAAAGCCTGCTGATCCGTATCGGAGAGCGCGAGCCCCTGCGTCTGGGCCTGCGTATACAATACGTTATAAGTTTTGATTTGACCCATTACCGCGTCTGAAACGGACTGCTGGATGGTGTTGGTGCCGTCATATGTGGCGTTGAAGTCCGAAACCCCGCCGTAAGACGAGGTATAGCTGCTGAGCACGCTGTACAGCCAGTAGAAGTATTCACTCCAGGGCACGGCCACGCCGTTGACCGTCATCGTCGTCGTATCCGGATCGAATTTCGCGAAGGCGGCAACGTAGTCCAGATCCGCGGTGGCGCCGGGTGAAGGAGAGGGGGAAGGGGCGGGGCTGTGCTCCCGCACCGCGCTGGAGGCACAGGCGGTAAAGCTGATGACCAGCAGAACCGCCAGAATAATGGCCGCAAGTTTTGTTTTCATTGTCCTCATCGGTGATGTTTCTCCTGTTCCGCGTTAGTCCGATCATCATACCACGGCGGCGCGCAAATTACAAGAAAAGAGGGCGGAACTTCACGAATTGTTTATAGACGGCGCTTACGGCAGCGTATACCCCGCCGCCAGATAGATCGCGTACCACTCTGCGCGGGTCAGGCGAATCTCCGTGGCTTTGACGCAGTCGCGCAGCCGCGCCGGGTTCATCGTACCCGTCACGGGCTGCATGTCCGCCGGATGGCGCAGCAGCCAGGCCATGGCGACGGCAGTGTTGCTCACGCCGTAGGTTTCGGCAATCTCGTCGATCTTCGCGTTGAGCGCCGGAAACTTCTCGTTCCCGAGAAATACCCCCTCGAAGAAACCGTACTGGAAGGGTGACCAGCACTGGATGGTGATATCGTGGACGCGGCAGAAATCCAGCGCGCCGCCGTCCCGATCCACAGCGGCGTCCTCCGCCATATTGACATGGATGCCCGCCGCGATCATCCCGGCGTTGGTGACGCTCAATTGCAATTGATTTGCCGCGATCGGCTGCCGCACATATTTTTGCAAAAGCCGCATCTGCATCGGGTTCTGGTTGGACACGCCGAAATGCCGGACTTTACCGGCGCGTTCCAGGCGGTCAAAGGCCGCGGCGACCTCCTCCGGCTCCATCAGCGCGTCCGGGCGGTGCAGCAACAGGACGTCCAGATAATCGGTCTGCAGCCGGCTGAGGATGCCGTCCACCGCTGAGAGGATGTGCTCTTTGGAGAAGTCAAAAGACGCCTCGCGGATACCGCACTTGGACTGTAAAATGAGCTTTTCCCGGACTGACGCGCTCATGTGGACGGCTTTTGAGAAAATCTCCTCGCAGGCTCCGCCCCCGTAGATATCGGCGTGGTCGAAAAAGTTTGCGCCCTCATCCAAAGCGGCCTGTACAAAGCGCTCCGCCTCAGCGGGGGTCAGCGCGTCAATCCGCATACAGCCCACCGCGACGGCGGGGACTTGGAGCCCGGTTTTTCCGAGCGGAATGGTTCGCATGATAGGTACCCCCTATTTCACTGTCTCATAAATGTTCAGCACGTCCTGCCAATAGAGCTTCTTCAGCCCGCCGATGGGCTGCTCCGCGCCGAAGGCCGCTTTCGTGGCCTTTTTTGCCATCTCCTCCAGTCGGTCTTCTCCGATGCCGAGTTCGGACAGTGTCGCCGGCAGGCCCATTTTGCGGAAGAACTCCCGCAGCCGGCTGATCCCCTCCAACACCAGGGCGTCCGGGTCGCGGTAGCTGCCCTCTACCCCCATCACGTTGACGGCGAACTGCACGAACATGTTCACATTGTCCCTGTATGCGTACTCCATCCACGCGGGGGTCAGGACGGCCAGCCCCGCGCCGTGGGCCACGTCATAGATGGCGGAGAGCTCGTGCTCCATTCTGTGACAGGCCCAATCCTGGGCGCGGCCCATGCCCACGAGCCCGTTGTGGGCCACCGTCCCGGCAAAACCCAGGTCGGCCCAGGCGTCGTAATTTTGCATGTCCCCGCTGACCAGGAGCGCGTTTTTCATCAGGGTTTTTAAGGTGACCTCACAGAGCCCGTCGGTGAGGTCGGTGTGCGTGGTGTTGGTGAAATAGCGCTCAAAGACGTGGCTCATCATGTCGGCGACGCCGGCGGCCAGCTGCTCTCTGGGAAGGGTAAAGAACAGCTCCGGGTTCACGGCGCTGAGCAGGGGACGGATTTTGTCGTTGTCATAGCTGAGTTTCAGCTGTTTTTCCTCATTTGTGATGACAGAGCCGTTGCTGGACTCGCTCCCCGCGGCGGGGATGGTGAGCACCGTGGCCACCGGCAGCATCCGCTCGATCTCCCGCGCAGTGCCGTAGAGCTCCCAGACGTCGCCGTCATAGAAGACGCCCACGCCAATGGCCTTGGCGGAGTCGATGACGCTCCCCCCGCCGACCGCCAGAATGAGATCGATATTTTCCCGCCTGCAAAGCGCGATCCCCTCGTATACCAGAGAGAGCCGGGGGTTGGGCTTGACGCCGCTGAGTTCGACGAAGGCAATGCCGCTCTCTTGGAGCGACGCCGTGATCCGGTCATAGAGGCCGCTTTTTTTGACGCTTCCGCCGCCGTAGTGCAGCAGCACTTTCTTGGCGTAGGGTTTTAAGAGTTCGCCGATTTGGTTTTCGGTTCCCCGTCCGAACACGACGCGCGTGGGGGAGTAGAAGTCAAAGTTTTGCATGATGACGCCTCCTGTTGGTTTTTGGATGAAATGTGAAAGATACACGATGGAGCCGATTATCCAAGATTTGTTGTATAGATGACTGTATTATCCTTCGCGGTGATAGTAAAAGTCAACGTGACCGAAGGCGAAACCTGCTGGATGGAGGATAGGATTGACTGGGCCGCGCTGTCGTATGTGGATGAGAAGGTGGCAGGGTCGCCGGCGGCGGACGCGGTGCTCGCGGCCAGGATCTGTATCGTAAAGACGACATTGCTCCCCTGCAAATCGATCGTGTATTTGACTTGATCGGTCGACATCCCGTCAAAGGTGGCTTGCAGCTGGCTGACCACGCTCTGCAAAGTCGGGTCGGAGGAGTCGGAGGTTCCGGTATCGGTAGTAGCCGGCGCCGCGCTTTCGGTCGGAGCGGCGCTTGGGGACGAGGTCGCGGTCGGGGCCGCGGACGGAGACGCACTTGGGCTTGCGCCGCCGGAACCGCCACACGCTGCAAGAACAATGGACAGCAAGAGGATGCCCACGATCATAAACATTGCTTTTTTCATTTTTTCAAAATTCCTTCTTTCATGGTTGTAGGCTGCGTTTCCCATTATAAAGGTCTTAAAACCTTTTCGCAAGGTTTATTTCTTTTTTGACTTACATTTTGGCTTGAGCTGGTCGGAAAGGAGCGTCCGCCGCTCCGTACCGGTAATCCGCCGGGGGAGCTGGTGTGATTTTGCCTGTCATTGCGAGCAACGCCCGTTGTCTTTACGGCGTTGCGAAGCAATCCAGACCCCCGCGGCAGGGGACATTCTGGATTGCTTCGCTGCGCTCGCAATGACGGGCCTTTGAATGACGGGCCTTTGACCGTTTCCCCCTTGCGTTCCTTCTCAAATCATAGTAAAATAGTCTCCTATGCTGAACATCGCGAAGGAACTCCTGAATACCCCCTCTCTCTACCCCCTAGTCCACTCGTTGGATGGGGGCGTTTCGCCTGTCCTTGTGTCCGGACTTGCGCCGGTGCACCGGGCGGCCCTGGCCTCGGCGCTGGCGGCGGAGACGGGGCGCCCTCTCTTCCTCCTCTGCCCGGACGAGGCCGCCCAGAGCGCCCTCCTGGACGATCTGCGCGCCTTTTTACAGCTCGAGCCGGTCACACTGGCGGCCCGGGAGCTGTGCCTCATCTCCGCGGAGAGCGCTTCCCGTTTTGAGGAGCAAAAGCGCCTCAGGGCCCTGGACGCCATGCTGCGCGGGGAGGCAAAAATCGTGCTCTGCACCGCCACCGGCCTCATGCAGCGAACCGGGCCGAAGGAGGCCTTTGAAAACGCGGCCTTTGCGCTCAGTCTGGGCCAGCGTGTCCCGCCGGAGGAGATCGAGCGCAAACTGATCGAGGCCGGGTACCTCCGGGCCGAGCAGGTGGAGGGCCCCGGCCAATATGCCCGGCGCGGCGGGATTCTGGACTTTTTCTCCCCGGCTTACAGCGAACCCCTGCGCGCCGAATTCTGGGGGGACGACGTGGACTCCCTGGCCTTCTTCAACACCGGCAGCCAGCGGAGAAGTGAGCCCATCCGGAGCGCCCGGATCCTGCCCGCCTCTGAACTTTTGCCCTCAACTTGCCCCGGCGGAGCCAAGGCTCTGGCGGAAAAAATCCGCGCGCACGCGAAGAGGCTCCGCGGCCACAGCCGCCGCCCCGAGCTGGAAAGACTCCTGCGCACCTTGGACGAGGACGCGGAGCGGCTCGGCGAATGCGGTCACCTGACCTGTCTTGACCGCTACGCCGCCCTCCTCGATGCGCGCGTCAGCACCGCCCTGGACTACATCCCGCCGGACGCGCTCGTCTTCATCGATCAGCCCGGCAAGTGTACGGAGCGGGCCGCCGGCTTTGAAAAGCAGCAGCGGGAAGAAGTCTCCGCCCTGATCGAGGACGGAGCCGTCTCCGGGCCGCTGGCGGTGTTTTACCGGGAATTTGGCAGCTGCCTGGGTGTTTTTGCGGATTTCCCCACGGTGATGGCGGATACCTTCACCGTCTCCCGCTACCCCATCGAGCCGAGGGCGATTCTGGGCCTGCCCTGCAAACAACTGCCCAGCTACGGCGGCTCACTGGACACCGCCGTTGAAGACGTGCGCCACTACCTCTCTCAAAACTACCGGGTCGTCCTCTTGACGGCCGACCAGCGCCGGGCGGAGATCCTGGAAACCCGCCTGAAAGAGGAGGAGCTCCGCGCCGGTGTGGATGCCGCGCTGGCAAAGCTGCCTCAGCCGGGGGTCTGCGCCGTCTCCGTCGGGGCCCTCAGCGCGGGGCTGGAGGTCGCGGAGGCGCGCCTGGCCGTCTTAACGGACACCCAGCTCATGGGCGCCGGGCTGAAACAGCGCACGGGCCGCGTGATCCGCAAAAACCGCCAGGCGTTAAACAGTTACGCCGACCTCTCTGTGGGCGATCTGGTGGTTCACGAGGTTCACGGCATCGGCCGGTTTATGGGGATCGTGAAAATGCCGGTGGACGGGGTCGAGAAGGACTACGTCAAAATTGCCTACGCGGGCAAGGATGTGCTCTATGTCCCGGCCACGCAGCTCGACTTGGTGTCCAAATACCTGGGCGCGGCGCAGGACACGCCCGTGCGCCTGTCGAAAATAGGCGGCGCGGACTGGACGCGCGCGAAGACCCGGGCCAAAGCCGCCGCCAGGGAGATGGCAAAAGAGCTCATTGCCCTCTACGCCGCCCGCAGCCGACTAAAAGGCTATGCCTTTTCCCCGGATTCCCCCTGGCAGACGGAGTTTGAGAATTCCTTCGGCTATGTGGAGACCGACGACCAGCTCCGCTGCGTGCGGGAGATCAAACGCGACATGGAGAGCGACTCCCCCATGGATCGCCTCCTCTGCGGCGACGTGGGCTACGGCAAGACGGAGGTGGCTCTGCGCGCCGTGATGAAATGCGTTCTGGACGGCAAGCAGGCGGCCATGCTGGTGCCCACAACCGTCTTGGCCCAGCAGCACTACCAGACCGCCGTCTCCCGCTTCTTCGGCTATCCGATCAAGATCGAGGTGCTCTCCCGTTTCCGCAGCCCGGCGCAGATCAAAGAGGCCCTCCTCGGCCTCAAAACCGGAGAGGTGGACATCGCCATCGGCACCCACCGGCTCCTGCAAAAAGACGTGGTGTTCAAAGACCTGGGGCTGCTGGTGGTGGACGAGGAGCAGCGCTTTGGCGTCTCCCATAAGGAGCGCTTGAAGGAGATGAGCCGCTCTGTGGATGCCCTCACCCTCTCCGCCACGCCCATCCCCCGCACCCTCAACATGGCCCTGTCCTCCATCCGGGACATGAGCACCATCGAGGAGCCGCCCCTGGATCGCCTGCCGGTGCAGACCTACGTCATGGAGCACGACTGGGATACGCTGTGCGAGGCGATTCGCCGGGAGGTTCAGCGCGGGGGGCAGGTGTATTACCTGCACAACCGCATCGAGACCATCGACCGCACGGCCTATCGGCTCAGCGAGATGCTGGAGGGCGTCTCCCTCGGCGTCGCCCACGGGCGCATGGCAGAGGACGAGTTATCCCAGATGATGGACAGCGTCTCCTCGGGGGAGTGCCAGGTGCTGGTGTGCACCACCATCATCGAGACCGGCATCGACATCCCCAACGTGAATACGCTGATCATCGAGGACGCGGACAAACTGGGCCTGGCCCAGCTGCACCAGATCCGGGGCCGGGTTGGGCGCAGCTCCCGGCGGGCCTTCGCCTATCTCACCTTCCGCAAGGACAAAGTCTTGACAGAGATCGCGGAAAAGCGGCTCAGTGCCATCCGGGAGTTCGCGGAGTTCAACTCCGGCTTCAAGATCGCGATGCGCGACCTGGAGATCCGCGGCGCGGGCAATCTCCTCGGCGCGGAGCAGAGCGGGCACATGATCGACGTGGGCTACGACATGTATGTCAAGCTCCTGCGGGAGGCCGTTCTGGAGGAGCGAGGCGAAAAACCCGAGGTGCGCGCCGAGTGTTCCGCCGACCTCTCCGTGGCCGCGAACATCCCGGAGAAATATGTCCCCAGTGACAAGCAGCGCATGGATCTCTATCGCCGCATCGCCCTCATCCGCACCGAGG
>JGI20166J26741_11670252_pt1 | contig 11068 bp, 9 predicted proteins | sample TergutCu122P5_FD_26741 | JGI IMG/M metagenome (IMG submission 26741) | reverse complement strand
GGCGTTGTCTGCTTTATGCTATGACCACAACGCCGCAATCGGTACTGCTAACATATTCTTGGCAAACTGTATAACCTTATCTCCGGAATACACAACCAGCCCGGTGTAAGATTCATTGTTCTTCAATAAGTTCTCCGCAAACCACTTTTGCGCTGCAAAGTCCTCTGAGGAAACATTGTGTCCGGCTTTTACTTCTATGCCGAGTAACGCCCCGTCTTCGCGTTCGACAATAAAATCAATTTCTTTGCCTGTCCTATCGCGGTATTGAGATAAACTATAACAGTTGTCTAAATCAATTTGCGCCGATAATTCCTGAAAGACAAACGTTTCAATCAACTTTCCGGAGCGGTCTTCGCTTACAAATACTTCTTTCGGGTTCCAGCCCAACACGGAAGTCATAAGCCCGGTATCCGCAGCATAAAACTTTGCCCGCCTGCCTACGCGTTCATAATCGGTTTTGAGCCACGGCGCAACTTTTTCAAAAACAAACATCGATATAAGCGTGTTGATGTAATTGTCTAAAGTTATTTTGTTTATGGACACCGCCGACATTACTTGCGAAACTTCCATAAACTTTGCCGACCAGGAAGCAAGCACGTCCGCCAAGCTGCGCAAATCGTCCAGCCTGCGTATGTTTGCGATGTCTTTCAAGTCGCGGTTTATCAAAGTTTTAATATAGTCTATATGACAGTCTTTTCTATCGCGCAAGTCGTTTATGGCAACAGCTTCGGGATAACCGCCGCGAAAAGCCAAATCAATAATATCCGCTTTGTTGTATCCCGTTATCTTTGACGGGAAATCCTTATTGAAAGCCCTTTCCAGAAAATCCGGTTTCTTCCCGAGCGTTTCGCCTACTGTCAAAGGACGCAGCCGCATATACTTCACGCGGCCGGCTAAACTGTCTGATACAATCGGCAGCGTTAAAATGTTTGCCGATCCGGAAAGAAGATACTGCCCCGGGCGGTTATTCTTATCTACAACTTGTTTGATTTCCGGTATAAGTTTAGGCGCTTTTTGAATTTCATCTATTGCCATCATGCCCGATTCGTTCATAACAAACCCTTTCGGGTCGGACAATGCAAAACCCAGCATATCCGTATCGTCAAGAGACCGGTATTCGTCTTTTTCGGATAGCGACTGTTCCAACAGCGTGGTTTTGCCTGCCTGCCTTGCGCCAGAAATGACTACAACGCGCCGCAAAGACAATGCTTTCTTAACGCTTTCAGCCTGCCACCTTTTATATTTCTTTGCCATTTACGCGCCTCCGGTTTATTATGCGATAATCATAGTATAAAGCGTGCAAAAAGCAAAGTATGGCGATTGCGAAAAGTATATTACGGCCGAGTGTCTAAAAACAAAATTTTCTAAAGCTTTATCCGAAGAATAGTATTTTCTGGAAAGAGAGCGGCTTCTTTGGCGGAGATCGGTATCTTGAACGACTGATTTGTTTTGCCGGGCGCGATTTCAGAAACTAAGCTTCCGTTTTCGCAATCGTAAATATCATTCAAAACAACTTCAACGGGTTCATATTTATAAGGAGATAAAATTTCAACTTTATCTCCTTTTTTGAGCTTGTTTTTTATTTCCACCGTTAAAAAACCGTCTTTATTATCTTTGACTATCCCGGCATTTCTCCATTGGCTGCGGCTGGCGGTGTCTTTATAGTCCTGGGTTTCCTGTCCGGGAATGCCGTCAAAAAAGCCTGTTGTATAGCCGCGGTTTTGAAGAGTTTCCAACTCTTTCATGTATGAATCCGGTTTCCAGCTTGCCGGAGCGGCAAAATAATCGTCAATCGATTTGCGGTAAACCCGCGCGGTCTGCGCGACATAATACTCGCTTTTGTTTCTCCCCTCGATTTTCAAGGAGTCAAATCCCGCGGACAATATCTTATCCAGTTTGGGCATTAAGCATAAATCTTTGGAGTTTAAAATATACGAGCCGTGCTCGTCTTCTTCCATTTCAAGATATTCGCCGGGGCGCAGCTCCTCTTCCAAAACAAGCTTGCTTTTGTACTTCCAGCGGCACGAATGCGCGCACGCTCCCTGATTTGCGCTTCTTGAAGCCATAAAAGCAGACATAAGGCATCTTCCGGAATAACTTATACACATCGCGCCGTGTACAAAAATTTCGAGGCGAATGCCTCCGCACCTTTTTTTTATTTCAACGGCTTCGGCGAAACTGACCTCTCTTCCAAGCACGCAAAGTTCCGCGCCAAGATTTTTCCAGAAATCAACGGTCAGCCACGAACACACGTTTGCCTGAGTCGAAATGTGAAGCGGCATGCCCGGAATCTCTTTTTTAACGTACTGAAAAATACCGGGGTCGGATACTATAACGCCGTCAGGATTTAACCGTTTTATTGTCTTTACAAAATTCTCAAGACGCAAGGCGTCTCGGTTATGCGAGAAAAGATTGAGCGTCAGATAGACTTTTTTCCCGAGCTCATGCGCATACCTTATCCCCTCTTCCATTTCTTCAACAGGAAATTTTGACTTAGCGCGAAGCGACATTTCCGGCGTGCCCGCATAAACCGCGTCCGCGCCGTACAAAAACGCGGTTTTCAATTTTAAAAGCGAGCCCGCAGGCAGAAGAAGTTCAGGTTTTTTCATGAAATACATTTAATCATTTTTTTGTATAATTGACAAAAGGGGTTATCCAACCCCTTTTGTCATGTTGAGCGCAGCGGCAAAGCCGCGGAGTCGAAACATCTAGACCCTTCGACAGAGTTTACACTGCACGCAGCTGCAGGGTTCAGGGTGACAAATATAGGAGAAAAACAATGTCCAAAAAACTCAATCTTTCAATCATCTGGAAGGCGCTTGTAATCGGCGTTTTAATTCTTATCATGCTCATACCTTTGGCGTTTGTCCGCGGCAATATTACCGGCAGGCTTGATTATAAAGACAACGCTAAAGCCAAAGTAACGGATTCATGGGGCGGCCCCATAGCCATTGCCGCGCCCATACTCAACATTCCGTACACGGTTGAATCCGTCGATGAAAACAAAAAGAAAAGCTATTCGACGGCATACGCCAAATTTGCCCCGAAAAACGTTGACATAAAAGTAAATTTGCTGTCGCAGTCGCGCTACATAGGGATATTTGAAGTGCCGGTATTTACCGCCGAAATAACCATGGCCGGCAGTTTTGACAAACTTCCAGCCGGCGACATGGAAGACGCCATGCAGCTGAAAAATGCTTTTGTCACATTGGAAATAAACGACTTAAAAGGCATTTCCACTCCGGATTTTGTCTGGAGAGGCAAAAACCTTGAGTTTGCTCCGGCAGTTTACGGAAACCCTTTAAGCCTGAGCATTCCGCGTTCTTACGGATACGACACGGACTCCTCTTTTGTCGTAACCAAATATGACCGGTACGATAATTACGGCTCCAATTCAAACGTTTTAAAATCTTTGAGCTCAAGAGTAGAGTTTAACAACGACTCTTCGCAGTTTGAAATAAAGTTCAAAATAAAAGGCTCGGACAGCATAAGTTTTGCGCCTATCGCAAAAGAAAATAACTTTGCAATCTCATCAACATGGGCAAACCCGAGTTTTTCCGGCGCTTTCCTTCCTGACACAAAAACCATAAACTCCGAAGGATTTAACGCAAAGTGGAACATAAGCTATCTGGCAAGCGGCATCCCGACGCGCCTTAACGGAGCGGACCTTTCGTCGGCGATATTTAAGACGGCTCTTCTTGTGCCCGTTGACAATTACAGAGCCGCGGAAAGAGCTACGAAGTACGGAATTCTATTTATCATCCTCACATTCCTCTCATTTTTCGTATTTGAAATCACAAGCAAAAAACCCGTGCACCCGTTTCAGTATTTGCTGGCAGGGCTTGCGATGGCGATTTTCTACATGCTGCTGCTTTCGATTTCCGAGTTCATTCCGTTCGGCTGGGCATACCTTATCGCCGCGGCGGCAGTCGTAATTATGCTGACTGTTTATCTTAAATTTGCGGTCTTAAAAAGCATGTCCGTAAAAAATATGCTGCTGGTCGCGGCAGCGTTTTCGGCATTGTACGGATACCTATATATATTGTTGCAGCTTCAGGACATGGCGCTGATATTCGGCTCCATAAGCTTGTTTGTCGCCCTCGCGATCGTCATGTACGCTACGAGAAATATTAGCTGGTATGAGGAACAATAAGATACGGCGATGCAGAGATGCGGAGATGCAGAGAGGCAGAGTAAAAACAAGTGACCGCAAAGTCCGTTGCCCTGCCTCACAGCATCCCCGCATCTCTGCATCGCCGTTAAGGAGCTCTAATGAAAAAACTGCTTCTTTTTTTATTTGTATCGGCGGCGCTGTTGGCGCCTGCTGTTGTAAGAGCTGAAGAAAGAATTATTAATTTTGCCGTCAATATGACCGTTCAAAAAGACGGCTCGGCGATAGTTGAAGAAACAATCACCGTAAACGCCGAACACGTCAAAATAAACCGCGGTCTTTACCGCGATATTCCGAACTCTGCGCAAGAGCCCATACAGTTTATTAGCCTGTACATGGACAACGAGCCCCATCCTTCTTTTACCGAAAATCCGCGCAATATGCTGCGCATAAATTTCGGGGACGACAACTATATATCAACCGGCGTGCACACATATAAACTCACTTACTCCGTTGGAAATATCGTACGAGATTTTGACGGGTACGACGAAGTTTACTGGAATGTTACAGGCGACGCCTGGGCGTTTCCTATAGAACATGAGTCTTTTCGCATATCGCTTCCCGAAGGCGCGGACATTTTTGCGGACAAAGTTTCCACTTACACCGGACGCAGAGGCTCGAAAGAAAGCATGGCGCGCCAAACAGGCGCAGCATCGTTTGAAACCACAGAAACGCTGTCTTCCGGAGAAGGATTTACCGTCGCCGTGCCTTTTGCCAAAGGAGCAGTTCAATCCCATAAATACAGGCCGGCGCCGACCGTGTCTCCCGTCCAAATTGTTGCGCTGATTGCCGGCGGGATTTTGTTCATTGCGTTTTTACTTTATCTTATTCTCACGTGGTTTGCCGTCGGCAAAGATCCGAAAGACGTGATAGTGACAGAGTTTGCCCCGCCGGAAGCAATTTCTCCGGCTTTCATGCGCAGCCTTTGGGAAAGAGGCGAAGACAACAAAATGTTTGCCACGGCTTTAATCAGCCTGGCTATGAAAAACAAGATTGAAATTTTAGAAGAAAAAAGTATTTTTCATAAAACGGCCGTTTTAAAACTTAAAGACAAAAATACCGACTCTCTATTTGAAGAAGAAAAGTACATACTTGAAAATCTGCTGTCAAACGGCGAGTTCAAAATAAACGCAGCCAACTGGGGCAAGCTTTCACACTGCATGAACGACATAAACGAAGGTTTCCAAAGCGAGAAAGCGAAGTATATTATCTCAAACAAAAAATATCTTAAGCTTCCGATAATCGGTCTGGTATTATTTCAGCTGCTTCTGATTTCTTTCGGATCAATTGCAATGGTGACGATATTTATAAATTTACACTATTCCATGTTTATTTTCTCTTTTACGGCTCTTCCTAAAAATAAAATTTTCAAAGCGCTGGTATTTTTGGCGCTTAATGCGTTTTACTCTCCTTTCTTTTTCGCCATAATTAAAGATGCCGGAATTGCCTTAGCCGCAGTTGAAATTTTATTTTTACTTTCATTATGGGCGTTCATCATTTACTCAAACATTATAGACAATCTCACGCAGGAAGGAAGGGAGCTCTTCAAACATATAAGAGGTTTCCACAGATACATGTCCATAGCCGAAGAGCAAAGAGTATCTATGTCTGTCCCGGTGGACAGCGAACAGATTTTCGCGGATTATCTCCCTTACGCGTTCGCCTTTGACATGGAAAACAAGTGGATGAAACGGTTTGAAAAATCTATTTCACAGTCTGCCGTTGATACCCGCTTGCAAAGCATAGGCGGAAGAAACGCATTGCTTGGCGGACTGGTTGTCTCTTCCATAAGCTCCTCCGCTCCGAGAAGTTCAGGCAGCGGATCGGGCGGAGGCGGTTCTTCCGGCGGGGGCGGAGGCGGCGGAGGCGGAGGCGGACGATAACGGCGGAAGATTAGAGAGCTTTGAAGTTTGGAAGTTTAGCAACGGCAAAGTCTGTGTCTTTGCCACACTTCCAATCTTGCGCGCGCAATTGGAAATGTCTTGGCATGAAATGCTATAATACCGCAAGTTGCAATTTACAGGAGCAACATTATGAAACATGTTTACGAAGGCAAGACAAAAACGGTTTTTGATCTCGGAAACGGCCATTATCTTTTAAAGTTTAAAGACGATGTAACCGGAATCGACGGCGTGTTTGATCCCGGCGCAAACACGGTGGGGCTTTCCATCGAAGGAATGGGCAAAGGCGGACTCAGGCTGACCACGCATTTTTTCGAGATGCTTGCGGCAAACGGAATAAAGACCCACTATGTAAAATCCGATATTGAAAATAATACGATGGAAGTTTTGCCGGCAACCGCTTTTGGCAAAGGAATAGAAGTTATATGCCGCTTTAAAGCCGTCGGAAGTTTTATGCGCCGCTACGGCCAATATGCAAAAGAAGGCCGGGATTTAAACGCCTTTGTTGAAGTTACGTTAAAAGACGACGAGCGCGGAGATCCGCCCATTACAAAAGACGCTCTTGCGATTTTAAATATTCTTAACAACGACGAATACGAATCGTTAAAAGTCCAGACCCAGAAAATCTGCAAAATGGTAAAAGACGAACTTGCCAAATACGGCTGCGAGCTTTACGATATAAAACTTGAATTCGGAAGAAACAACGGGCAGGTTATACTGATTGACGAAATTTCCGGAGGCAACATGCGCGTTTACAAAAACGGAAAAATCGTCGAGCCGCTCGAACTTGTTAAAATTGTTTTAGACAGGTAACAATGTTTGTCATTCCCGAAATCTGTTATCGGGAATCTGCCGTAAGAATTGAACAGTTTATGAAAATATCAGCGGAGAGATGGCCGAGCGGGCCGCCGTCTGCCGAATAAAGCAGACAAGTCTGGCGGCGGGCGCGAGTCGGTGAGCGCCCAGGAATCGACTCCTGGCACAATTGAGGTAAACAACAAACTTTAGGAAACACAAAAAAATAATTTATATTATGAAAATATCAGCGGAGAGATGGCCGAGCGGGCCGCCGTCTGCCGAATAAGGCAGACAAGTCTGGCGGCGGGCGCGAGATGTGAGCGCACCGGAACCGACTCCTGGCACAGTTGAGGCAAACAACAAACTTTGGGAAGCACAAAAAAATTAATTTATATTATGATAATGTAAGCGGAGAGATGGCCGAGCGGTTTAAGGCGCAGTCCTGGAAAGACTGTTTATCCGAAAGGGTAACTAGGGTTCAAATCCCTATCTCTCCGTCCAACTCTTTTCAACAGCGACGAGGAAAATTAGAAAAATCAAATTTGTCTCTTTGTTGTCTCTTAAAATAAGCCTTTACTGATTAGTCAGTAGTGGCTTTTTATTTTTCAAGCCGTTTCAACGTTTCAAACAAGAATCTAAATAGCCAAATATCAAGGCAGCGAGCTAAATTATAGCTTGTTGCCTTTTTTCTTTTGGCAAATCAAAAGGAGCAAGATAATGAAAATAACAAAGCAAGAGCTTATAGAACAATTTAGCAATACAGAATTAGAGCAGTTTGTATTAAACGACATTTTAGAAGACAGCAAAGGCTATGATGGCACCTGACTTGGCCCTTTTGTTGACCACTTACTATTTTAGGCAATTTACGATTTTTTCGATTTCTATATCAATTCGAGGTTGAGCAGTGTATTCTTTGTCGCCAATTTGGATTATTCCCGTTTTTATAGGTTCTAATTTTTGAACAAATTTTTTAATGCTTAGCTTTGTTTTGTCTTGTATATATCTGCTTATAGCCAACGCTGCAAAACATATCGTCAAATGCGCTTCTATACTGTCTCTCGTTTGGTGAAATATCGGTCTTGCTTGCAAATCCGACTTTGTCATTCTAAAACTTTTCTCCACTTCAAACAAGCTATGATATGCGTCTATAACTGTTTGTTCATCGCAAGTTAAATTCGTTACATATCCCTTTATCCCCGCCATTTGCCGCGCCGCGTCCACTGCTTCGTAATCTATCTCCTTTTTGCTCTTTACTATCTTTAAAAACTTCGCTTTCTTTATCTTCGCATTGCTCGCCTTTTGCTCTTGCGCTTTCTTTAACTGCTTGTCTATATTTCTGTTGTCTAAATCTGCTCGCTCTTGTTTATATTGATAAATTACTCGACGCTCCGTCTCGCTCTCTCCAAATTTTTGCATCGTGTCAAATATTTGCTTGTCTTTTAATGGCTTCTTTCCCTTTATAATGATACTCGGCTATCTCATACGGCGTCTTATAATTCCTCGAACCCACTACAAACTTAAATCCTTCTTCTTCCAATTTGTCTAAATTATCTGCGCTTAATATTCCCGCATCTGCTACAACTGTTATTTCTTCTATCCCGTTTTCCCTCTTGAACCCTTTTAATACTGGCACCAGCGTCTTTGTTTCCGCTTTGTTGCCTTCAAAACTGTTTATCGATAGCGGAAAACCTCTCTTATCCACTACTAAACCTATTACTATTTGTGGCTCTAGTCGCCTCTCTTTACTATACCCTCGCTTCCTATATCCATCTTCTTTGTCTATTTCAAAATGCAGTGTCGTTACATCATAGAGTAATAACATTCCTTCTTTTAACCCTATAAATTCACAACACTTTTTTGTTATCTCCCATCGATATTCTTCTTTTTGTACCCGCTTTAAACTGCATCGTATCCCTTTTAGCGTCGGCGCCCTTAATCCTAATCCGCTCAGTATCCTTATTGTGTCCTTCTTTGACCCAGGCTCTATTATACGCGCTATCGTCAAATCCCTAAATATTTCATCTCCTATTTCGCTAAACTTTAATTTGTCATATACTTCTGATATTTTATCGTATAAATATTTGCTGTATGCTCTATTTTGCGTTATCAATAACTCTTCTTTGCTCTCTTCTCCATATAAATTTAATTCACATTGCCGTGGATCTTTTAATCGCTCTCGCGCCAAAATTAAATACATCTTTAATTCTTCTTCGTTATGCGCTACTCCCACATGCTCAACTTTTATTCGCTTTCGCCCTATCTTGCCTATTATTTTGATCCTTGTCTTACCGCCGCTCAGCTTTTCTTTACATATATATTCTTTCATTCTCAAATCTTATCAAAATATACATTTGTTGACCACATCCCCACCTCTTTTATGAGTCTTTTCTGCTCTTTTTCTCAATTTGGGGCCAAGTCAGGTGCCTATTAAGTTTTTAAGCAAGCGTATTTCAACGCTTCATTTCCGTCATAAGCCTCTATTTCAAATTCTTCAACAATTCAGAGATGTTTATATTAAGTTTTGAAAACGCAAAGCATTTTAACGCTAAATCTTTTAGGGAAGCCCCGAAGTGATATATTTCGCTGTCGTCCAATATAATAAACCTGTCGTGAAAAGTCTTTACTGTTTTTAATTCTATCGGCGCATATTGAGAATTATGCTTTTGCAAATCAAGAGCCAAAGGGTTTTTTATGCTTTTCGTATATATTGTTGCTTTTACTCCCTTTTTCCTTTTGATTAAAAGTTTAAAAACTCTATCGTCAACATAATTGTCTATGATAATAACGGATTTCTTTGCTTTTCTTATTAAATCCGAAACAAAAGCATAAGCGTCAAAAATCTGTCCTTCAAAAAATACACCCTGTTTGGCAACAATTTGATTTTCCGACATAGCTTCAAAAACTTTTTCTAACTTTTCATCCGTTTTTAATTGTTTTAGTTCTATGGTATCCAATCTTTGAAAAACTTGCGCGTTTGAAATCATAAATTTACGCATTTCAATAAAAGCATTTATGATATGAATGTTTATTTGTATTGCCCTTTTACTTGATAAAACACTTGCAAGCATTGCTACGCCGTGTTCGGTAAATACATAAGGTTGGTATCTTTGTCCACCCCAACTTGATCTTGAGGTCGCAAATTGCGACCTCAAGTTAGCAAACTCTTCGCTTGTAAGTTGAAACATAAAATTGTCCGGAAATCTATCTTTGTTTCTTCTAACCGCTTCATTAAGCCTCTTCGTAGGAACACCGTATAACTCCGATAAATCTTTGTCTATCATTACTTGCATTCCGCGAATGGTAAGTATTTTTGATTTTACATCAGTATATAATGAACCCGCTAAAACAATTTCATTCTTTGACATTTCATACCTCATATTTATTTTAAGGTTATCACAATTTGTGATCTCCTTAATTTGAATTTTGCAGACAGTGTTTGTAAAATTGGATGTCGCAAATTGCGACCTCATAACCCTTAATAATGATTGTATCAAAATGGCATTATCGTATCAATCTTTGAATAGTTTGATCTTCGAATAGTTTGAATAGTTATTGTTTTTTGCTAAAATTCTGTTATGAAAACAGAGAAAAAGAAAGATCAAATTTCAAAAAACAAACTACCTGATTTTGTTATTGAAACTATACCCGATAAAAAAGCAGAGATAAAATTTACCGGTATTGAAACAGCCCCGCCCATACCATATATTTTATGTACCCCTCAACATTGAAACTTTTAATGCTTTTAACAAGAACACAAGGACAAGCAGTCAAAATTAAAGATATTATCTCAAAAGCGGATTGGGACAAAGTATTGGCGGATTTAGAAGAACACGCTATCTCTCCGTCCGCTATTTTGAAACCTCCGAAAGCGTAAAATGCGGCCGGAGGTTTTACGTTCAATGGGGACGGGAATGCCAAAAAGCACGGCTGAAACCGATACGGGTTATTTGTATCCGGAGTTTTTGCGCCATTTCCACGGCGGTGTCGGATTATTTTCCCGCCACAAACCTTTTTTGTCCGCTCTTGCCGTTTTTTGAAGTTTCTCCCACTCCGCCCGCTCGGGAATTTTGCAATACTGCGGATACACCCACGCAAAGCCCTCTTCAACCATCATGCGGTTAATATCTGCGCCGTCTAAAAACACTCTGCCTACGGAACGTTTGTATTGATCTATGTCGATAACATCCGCCGTAATATA
>JGI20166J26741_11670141_pt1 | contig 11069 bp, 13 predicted proteins | sample TergutCu122P5_FD_26741 | JGI IMG/M metagenome (IMG submission 26741) | reverse complement strand
TCGTCGTCCGCCGCCACGAAGCGCGTGGTCTTGTTGACGAACTTGTGGTAGATCGGGTGTTTGACCTTGCGCTTTACGGCCACAACGATCGACTTTTGCATCTTATTGCTGACCACCACCCCGATACGCTCTTTCCTCAGATTCCTTTCCATGGCTTTGCGGTTATTTGACGTTTTGCTTGCGAGCGAGCGCGGTAACCATGCGGGCTATATCGCGGCGGCTCTTTCTGATCAGCGACTGGTTCTCGATGGGCGAGATGCGGTGGTTGATCTTCATACGCGAGAGGTTGGCCTTCTCGGTGGCGATCTTCTCGATAAGCTCCGCTACCGGGAGATCATTGATTACGGAAGAAGTTTTCATCTCTTGCTCAGATTATCTGTGACTCGTCGAAGTCCCTGCGGACGATGAACTTGGTGGTTATGGGCAGCTTCTGCGCCCCCAGGCGCAGCGCCTCCTGTGCCACGTCGAGGGGCACCCCCTCGGCCTCGAACAGTATGCGTCCGGGCGTTACCGGGGCCACGAAACCTTCGGGCGCACCCTTGCCCTTACCCATACGCACCTCGGCGGGTTTCTTGGTGATGGGCTTGTCGGGGAAGATGCGTATCCACACCTGGCCTTCGCGCTTCATGTGGCGCACGATGGCCTGGCGTGCAGCCTCGATCTGACGGCCTGTGATCCAGGTCGACTCGAGGGCCTTGATGCCGTAGGCGCCGAAAGCGAGCTGGTTGCCCCTCTGGGCGCTCCCCTTCATCTTCCCTTTCTGCATCCTGCGGAACTTTGTCTTTTTTGGCTGTAACATATCTCTTGCTTTTTAATCTCTTTTAAAATCCGAGAGGACGGTCTATACCCTCCCGTGAATCCCCTCGGCTGTCTGCATAAACCTCAGGCACTGCCGGTCTCCGACGCCCCTCGCGGCCTATCTGCCGCCGCGGCGCTCGCCACGGTCGCCTCCCCTGCCGCCGCGGTCGCGGTCGCGGCGGTCACCGCGATCGCCACGATCCCTGCGGTCGCCGCGGGGCTTGCCGCCACCCTGCGAGGGTGCGCCGGGCTGGAACGATGCGTTGTTGCCCGCCACCTCGAACAGGTCTCTCTTGGTGTAAACCTCGCCGGTACATATCCACACCTTTACTCCCAGCAGCCCCACCTTTGTGAGCGCTTCGGCCAGGGTGTAGTCCACATCGGCGCGGAACGTGTGCAGAGGGATGCGACCTTCCTTATAGGTCTCGCTACGAGCCATTTCGGCGCCGTCGACGCGCCCCGAGATCTGTATCTTGATACCCTCGGCGCCCATGCGCATCGTCGAGGCGATGGCGGTCTTCAGCGCGCGGCGGTACGAGATACGGCCCTCGAGCTGGCGGGCGATGTTCTGCGCCACGATCATAACGTCCAACTCGGGACGCTTCACCTCGTAGATGTTGATCTGGACATCCTTGCCGGTGAGCTTTTTCAACTCCTCCTTGAGCTTGTCGACCTCCGCGCCGCCCTTGCCGATGATGATCCCCGGCCTTGCGGTCGAGATGGTCACCGTGACCAGCTTGAGGGTGCGCTCGATGAGGATCTTGGAGATGCTCGCTTTGGCCAGACGGGCGCCCAGGTACTGGCGGATCTTCACATCCTCGACCAGTTTGTCGGAGAAATCCTTGCCGCCGTACCAGTTGGAATCCCAGCCGCGAATGATGCCGAGGCGGTTCGAAATCGGATTAACTTTCTGTCCCATCTGTTTACTTTTTTTCTTCGGTTACCATATTGTCCACCACGATCGTCACGTGGTTCGAGCGCTTGCGCACGCGGTGAGCGCGTCCCTGGGGAGCGGGCTGGATGCGTTTGAGCATCGCTCCTCCGTCCACGAATATCTCCTTGACGCACAGCAGCGAATCTTCGAGGCGCTTGCCTTCGTTCTTCTGCTCCCAGTTGTTGATGGCCGAGCGCAGCAGCTTCTCCATGCGCAGCGATGCCTCCTTTTTGGAGTAGCGCAACAGCCCCAGCGCCTTGTTGATCTCCACGCCGCGGATCATATCCGCGACCAGGCGCATCTTGCGGGGCGAGGTGGGGCAATCGCGCAGGATGGCGATCGCCTTCTGTTTCTTGTCGGCCTTCATTTGTTCGGCTCTGACACTTTTTCTTGAACCCATATCTTTATTCTCTTTATTAACTTATGGACTTACCGGCAGGTGCTCGAAAGACCAAGCCGGAAAGACGCCGCGCGTCCGTCATTTCTTTTTGTTGCCGGCGTGGCCGCGGAAGTTGCGGGTAGGAGAAAACTCGCCGAGTTTGTGGCCTACCATGTTCTCGGTTACATACACCGGGATGAATTTGTTCCCGTTGTGGACCGCTATCGTCTGACCCACGAAGTCTGGCGAGATCATGCTTGCCCTCGACCAGGTCTTGATAACGTTCTTCTTGCCCGACTCTTTCTGGGCCACGACCCTGCTCTCGAGTTTGGGTTCGATGTAAGGCCCTTTTTTCAGTGAACGGCTCATTTATACTGTCTCTTTTAATTATTGACTTGTCGGCCCCTACTTCTTTCGGCGCGAAATGATGAACTTCGAGGTGGTCTTCTTGGGGTTGCGGGTCTTGTAACCCTTAGCCAGGATACCTTTGCGCGAGCGCGGGTGGCCTCCCGAAGCACGTCCCTCGCCGCCGCCCATGGGGTGGTCTACGGGGTTCATCGTCACGCCCCTGTTGCGGGGACGGCGTCCCAGCCAGCGGCGGCGTCCGGCCTTGCCGTGCTGCTCGAGGCTGTGGTCGGGGTTGGATACCGCTCCCACGGTGGCGCGGCAGGTGATCAGCACCATGCGCGTCTCGCCCGAGGGGAGCTTGATGATAGCATATTTGCCTTCACGAGCCAAAAGTTGCGCGTAGGTGCCCGCGCCGCGCGCCATAACGGCGCCCTCGCCGGGATAAAGTTCGATGTTGTGCACCACCGTACCGAGGGGTATCTCACCCAGGGGCAACGAGTTGCCCACTTCGGGAGCCACGCCCGCGCCGCTGCGTATGACCTGCCCCACGGCAAGGCCGTTGGGGGCGAGGATATAGCTCTTGGTGCCGTCCTCGTAACAGATCAGGGCGATGCGCGCCGAGCGGTTGGGGTCGTACTCAATGGTCTTGACCACGGCGCTCATCTCATCTTTGCCGCGCCGAAAGTCGATCTTGCGGTACATCTGCTTGTGGCCGCCGCCGACGTAGCGCACGGTCATCTTGCCTGTGTTGTTGCGTCCGCCAGAATTTTTCTTCGGCGCGAGCAGCGACTTCTCGGGGGTGGACTCAGTGATATCGTTGAAGTTCCCGCCGATCTTATGTCTTGTGCCCGGGGTAACGGGCTTGAACTTTTTAAGTGCCATAACTCACCTGGTCATTAGATGTTACTGTAAAAATCGATCTTGTCGCCCTCTTTCAGAGTCACGATCGCCTTCTTGCTGTCGTTGGCGCGGCCTGTGATAACGCCGCGGCTTTTGACTTTGCCCATATAGTTCATCGTGTTGACACCGGTCACCACGACGCCGTACATCTTCTCCACTGCAGCTTTGATCTGCAATTTGTTAGCCCTCGGATCGACAATAAACCCGTAACGGTTCAGCTTCTCGCCCTGAACGGTCATTTTCTCGGTCAGTACCGGTTTGATAAGTGCTTCCATCACGCGCTATGCTAACAGTTCGTTAATAATGTTCACCGAGCTTTCGGCCATCAGCACCACCCCGGCGTTCATCACGTCGTAGGTACACACGTCCGCTGCCGGTACTACCTTCACATTCTCCAGGTTGCGCACGGACAGCGACACATTGTGGTCGGTCTGCGGCACTACGAGAAGTATCTTCTTGCCGTCGAGCTTGAGGCCAGCGGCCAACGCCAGGAACGTCTTGGTTTTGGGGGCGTCGATCCTGATATCCTCCACCACCGTGATCATATTGTCCTTAGCCTTGTAGCTGAGGGCGCTGCGGCGAGCGAGCTGTTTGAGTTTGCGGTTGAGCTTGAAGCTGTAGTCGCGGGGCACGGGGCCGAAAACACGACCGCCGCCCGGAAAGAGGGGCGAGAGGATGCTGCCCGCGCGGGCGCCGCCCGTACCCTTCTGCCTTTTGAGCTTACGGGTCGAACCCATGACCTCGTTGCGCTGTTTCGATTTATGCGTTCCCTGACGCTTGTTGGCAAGGTATTGCTTCACGTCGAGGTATATGGCATGGTCGTTCGGCTCGATGCCGAACACTTCCGCTTTGAGCGTCGCCTTCTTGCCGGTATCTTTGCCCGTGGCGTCGAATATGGTCAGTTCCATGGCTTAGTCTTCGATTAAAAGGTAAGAACCTTTGGCGCCGGGGATAGAACCCTTCACCAGCAGCAGGTTGTTTTCGGGGAGTTTCTTGAGTATCCTCAGGTTGAGCACCTTGACCTGCTCTCCGCCGGTACGTCCGGGGAGACGCTTGCCGGGCAGAACCCTCGAAGGATCGCTCGAGGCGCCCATCGAACCGGGCTTGCGCTGGCGGTTGTGCTGGCCGTGGGTCTGGCCGCCTACTCCGGCGAAGCCGTGGCGCTTGACAACGCCCTGAAAACCTTTGCCTTTGGACACCCCCGTCACGTCGACCCAATCGTCGTCGGCGAAGATGTCGATAGTCACCACGTCGCCCAAAGCAAGCTCCTTCTCGAAGGTCGTGAATTCAGCCATCTTACGCTTGGGGGTGGTACCGGCCTTTTTGAAGTGGCCGATCAGACTGCCGGTGGTGTTTTTCTCTTTTTTCTCGTCATAGGCAACCTGCACCGCCGAGTATCCATCTTTCTCCACGGTTTTGATTTGCGTGACAACACAGGGACCGGCTTCGATAACGGTGCACGGTATGTTCTTACCGTCGGCACCGAAAACGGATGTCATTCCGATTTTTTTTCCAATAAGTCCTGACATTGTTTCTATTAATAAATTCAATAAATATCTCTTACTCCTAAATTCTTGGACGATCAGACCTTGATCTCGACCTCAACGCCGGAGGGCAATTCGAGCTTCATGAGAGCATCGATGGTCTTGGGGGTCGAGCTGTAGATGTCGAGGATACGCTTGAAGGTCGACAACTGGAACTGCTCGCGCGCCTTCTTGTTGACGAAGGTCGAACGGTTCACCGTGAAGATCTTCTTCTGCGTGGGCAGGGGTATCGGCCCGCTGACCACAGCGCCGGTGGTTTTGACCGTCTTGACGATCTTCTCGGCCGACTTGTCGACCAGGTTGTGATCGTAAGATTTGAGTTTGATTCTGATTTTCTGGCTCATATTTATTTTTTATTGTCTTCTCTTTGGTCCTTGCTCTTCGATCCGTTTACGGCTTAACCTAATCTTAAAGACGCTGCGCGTCCGCTACTCGAGTTCATTGTGTTTACCGCTCGACTTCTCGACGATCTCTTTGGCGAGCGACGCCGTAACCTCGTCGTAATGTGAAAATTCCATCGACGATGTGGCGCGTCCCGACGACAGCGTGCGCAGCACGGTCACATAGCCGAACATCTCCGACAGGGGCACTCTGGCCTTGACCACGCGGGCGGTGTTCTTGCTCTCCATACCGGCGATCTGGCCGCGGCGCTTGTTCAAATCGCCGATGATGTCGCCCATGCTCTCCTCGGGGGTGACCACCTCCACGGACATGATGGGTTCCTTGATCACGGGCTTGGCCTTTTTGGCGGCGTTGCGGTAGCCGTTGCGGGCGCATATCTCGAAGGACAGCGAGTCGGAGTCGACGGGGTGGAACGATCCGTCGAGCAGGGTGACCTTCAGCGAGTCGACGCCGAAGCCCGCCAGCGGGCCGTTGGCCATCGCCGCGGCGAAACCTTTCTGCACAGACGGGATGTACTCCTTGGGGACGTTGCCGCCCTTGACCTGGTCTACGAACACCAGACCCACGGCGCCCTCCTCCGCCGGGCCGATCTCGAAGGTGATGTCGGCGAACTTGCCGCGCCCGCCCGTCTGCTTCTTGAACACCTCGCGGTGCTGGACGGTGGCGGTGAGCGCCTCCTTGTAGTTGACCTGGGGCGCACCCTGGCTGATCTCCACGCCGAACTCGCGCTTGAGGCGGTCGACGATGATCTCAAGGTGCAACTCTCCCATCCCGCTGATAACGGTTTGGCCGCTGTCGGGGTCGGTCTTGACGGTGAAGGTGGGATCTTCCTCGGAGAGTTTGTTCAGGGCGATGCCCAGCTTGTCGAGATCCTTCTGCGTCTTGGGTTCGATGGCCAGGCCGATCACCGGCTCGGGGAATGTCATCGATTCGAGCACGATCGGGGCGTTCTCCGCGCACAGGGTGTCGCCCGTGCGTATATCCTTGAAGCCCACCACGGCGCAGATGTCGCCCGCCTCGACGAACTCGATGGGGTTCTGCTTGTTGGCGTGCATCTGGTAGAGGCGGCTGATGCGCTCTTTCTTGTCCGAGCGGCTGTTGAGAACGTAGCTGCCGGCATCCAGGCGACCCGAATAGACGCGGATGAAAGCCAAACGCCCCACGAAGGGGTCGGTAGCGATCTTGAACGCGAGGGCGCAGAAAGGATCGCTGGCCACGGGTTTGCGGTCGACCTCCTCGGCGGTCTTGGGGTTCATGCCCACTATCGCCTCGACGTCGAGCGGCGAGGGGAGCAGCGCCATGATATAATCCAGCAGGAGCTGCACGCCCTTGTTCTTGAACGAGCTGCCGCACAGCATGGGTATGAGCTTGATCTGGCACGTGGCCTTGCGCAGCGCGGCGATGATCTCCTCGGGGGTGATCGTTGCGGGGTCGTCGAAGAACTTCTCCATCAACGCGTCGTCCACCGATGCCGCTTCCTCGATAAGTTTGGCGCGGGCTTCCTCGACCTCGGCCTTCATGTCGGCGGGAACGTCCTGGTAGGTGTAGTTGACCAGCTCCTGTTTCTTGCTGTCGTCGTAGATGATCGCCTTATTATATATAAGGTCTACCACTCCGGTGAATTTGTCCTCGGCGCCGATGGGCAGCACGATGGGCACGGGGTTGGCGCCGAGGCGCTCGACCACCTGCGCGCAGACGGCCTGGAAATCGGCGCCCGTGCGATCCATCTTATTGACATAGCCGATGCGCGGCACGCCGTACTTGTCGGCCTGGCGCCATACGGTCTCCGACTGCGGCTCCACGCCGCCCACGGCGCAGAACGTCGCCACGGCGCCGTCCAGCACACGCAGCGAACGCTCCACCTCGACGGTGAAGTCGACGTGGCCCGGGGTGTCGATGATATTTACCTGATAGGTTTCGTCCTTGTATTTCCAGAAGGCGGTGGTGGCGGCCGAGGTGATGGTGATGCCGCGCTCCTGCTCCTGAACCATCCAGTCCATGGTCGCCGCGCCCTCGTGCACTTCGCCTATCTTGTGGGTCTTTCCGGTGTAAAAAAGTATACGCTCGGACGTGGTCGTCTTGCCGGCATCGATGTGTGCCATGATGCCGATGTTGCGCGTATATTTCAGATCTCTTGCCATATATATCCTTTACCCGTCCTTCTCTTAGAACCTGAAATGGGCGAACGCCTTGTTGGCTTCGGCCATACGGTGCATTTCCTCTTTGCGTTTGAAGGCAGCGCCTTCCTGATTGTATGCGGCCATGATCTCGGCGGAAAGTTTCTCGGCCATCGAGCGTCCCGCGCGCTTGCGCGAATACATGACCAGGTTCTTCATAGAGATCGAGACTTTGCGCTCGGGACGTACCTCCATCGGGACCTGGAACGTGGCTCCACCCACGCGGCGCGACTTGACCTCGACCTGGGGGGTGATATTTTCAAGAGCCTGTTTCCACACCTCGAGGGGCGCCTTGTCCGCGTCTTTCAACTTCTCGCCGACGATATCCAGCGCATCGTAGAATATCGTATAGGCAATACTCTTCTTTCCGTCCAGCATAAGGTTGTTGACGAACCTTGTCACAAGCACATCCGAGAACTTGGGATCCGGAAGCAGAATTCGCTTTTTAGGCTTTGCTTTTCTCATTGCTGCAAATTATTGTTTTGTTATAAACTGTCATCCTGAACTGAAGCGCCGGCGGGTCTTCCCTGCCGCCCCCCCTGCTATTTCTTCTTTGCTGCGGCGGCTCCGGCTTTGGGCCTCTTGGCGCCATATTTGGAACGGCGCTGGCGGCGTGCGTCGACGCCGGCGGCGTCGAGGGTGCCGCGTACCAGGTGGTAACGCACTCCGGGAAGGTCCTTCACGCGGCCTCCGCGCACCAACACGATCGAGTGCTCCTGCAGGTTGTGGCCTTCGCCGGGAATGTAGGCGTTGACCTCCTTGCCGTGGGTGAGGCGCACGCGGGCTACCTTGCGCATGGCCGAGTTGGGCTTCTTGGGGGTGGTGGTGTAGACCCTCACGCAAACGCCCCTTCGCTGCGGGCACGAATTGAGCGCCGGAGATTTGCTTTTGCTCTCCAGGGCGACCCTCCCTTTGCGTACTAACTGTTGAATGGTTGGCATTTTTTGTTCGTTAGTTTTGTTTATTTATCTTTATCGATATTGCTTCTTTTCTTGTTGCCGTTGCTTTCCCAGCTTGCTTTGCTGCCTTTCTTTACCCGCTGTCCCTTATCGCTTTGGCCTCGGTTTTTGGCGTCTCGCGCACCTCTTTTTCAGGGTTAAGGACTGCAAATGTACGCAAAATTTCTCAACCACAACTATCTGCAACACTTTTTTTTGCCTTTGCCCAGATTTTTATGTATGATTTTTTTCTATTGAATTTTAATTGTCATAGTTATTAAGCATGTGCGGCGGGCGATTTCATTTTTTCTGCCGAAATCACTACTTTTGGGGGCTAAAATCGAATCCGGCGAATCGCCGGATTCCCGCCAAACACAACGCTGTCATGGAATACAATTTCAAGGAAATAGAGCAGAAGTGGCGCCGCCTGTGGGTCGAGCGCAGGACATACGCCGTGCGCATCGACCACTCGCGCCCCAAATATTACGTGCTCGACATGTTCCCCTACCCTTCGGGGGCGGGGCTGCACGTGGGGCATCCGCTGGGTTACATCGCCTCGGACATATACACGCGCTACAAGCGCCTGAAAGGGTTCAACGTGCTGCATCCCATGGGCTACGACGCCTTCGGCCTGCCCGCCGAGCAGTACGCCATCCAGACGGGGCAGCACCCCGCCGTGACCACCGAGCAGAACATCGCCCGCTACCGCAGTCAGCTCGACCTGCTGGGGTTCAGCTTCGACTGGGAGCGCGAGGTGCGCACCTGCGAGCCGGGTTACTACCACTGGACGCAATGGGCGTTCCTCCAGATGTTCAAGCACTATTACAACACGAGCCTCGACCGCGCCGACACCATTGATAACCTGATAGCTCAATTCGAGCGCGGCGGCACCGAGGGGATTTCCGCCGCATGCACGGAGGCACTGAATTTCACCGCCGCGCAGTGGAACGCGATGGACAAAAAGACGAAGGAGGATACACTGGAGAACTACCGTCTCGCCTACCGCGCCGACACGATGGTCAACTGGTGCGCGGCGCTGGGCACCGTGCTGGCCAACGACGAGGTGAAGGACGGACTGTCGGTGCGCGGGGGATGCCCCGTCGAACAGAAGGTAATGAAACAGTGGTCGTTGCGCGTGACGGCGTACGCCCGGCGCCTGCTCGAGGGCCTCGACACCATCGACTGGAGCGAGTCGCTCAAGGAGATCCAGCGCAACTGGATCGGCCGCAGCCAGGGGGCGCAGATGTTCTTCGAGGTGAAAGGGCGCGGGGGCGCGGGCGGCGGTGCAGGCAAGGAGAACGGGGCGGAGAGCGCGGGGGCGGCGGATGGCGGCTTGAAACTGGAGATATTCACCACCCGCCCCGACACCATCTTCGGCGCGACGTTCATGGTGATCGCCCCGGAGCACCCCTACGTGGCGATGCTCGCCACCGATGCGCAGCGCGCCGAAGTGGAGGCCTACCTCGAACAGGCCAAAAAGCGCTCGGAGCGCGAGCGCATCGCCGAGACGCGGCGCGTCGGCGGCGTGGCCACCGGCAGTTACTGCATCAACCCATTCACCGGCACCGAGATACCCATATATATAAGCGATTACGTGCTGGCTACCTACGGCACGGGGGCTATCATGGCCGTACCGGCGCACGACAGCCGCGACTGGGCCTTCGCGCAGCACTTCAAGCTCCCCATAATCCCCGTAGTCGAGGGAGGCGACATCGCCGTCGCGTCCTACGACGCGAAGGAAGGGCGGATGATAAACTCCGGCATGCTCGACGGGCTGGACGTGAAGGAAGCGATCGTGAAGATGTTCAACGAGGTAGAGCGGCGTGGCCTGGGTAAGGTCAAGGTGAACTACCGCCTGCGCGACGCCATCTTCAGCCGCCAGCGCTACTGGGGCGAGCCGTTCCCGATATTCTACAAGGACGACATCCCCCACCCCCTGCCCGAAGAGAAACTGCCTCTGCTGCTGCCCGAGGTGAAGAATTTCACCCCCACCGAAGACGGCGAACCGCCCCTGGCACGCGCCGAAGGGTGGCATACCGCCGAAGGTTATCCATTGGAACTTAGCACAATGCCCGGCTTCGCGGGGTCGTCGGCGTACTACCTGCGTTACATGGACCCGCACAACGGCAAGGCCCTCGTCTCGGCCGAGGCGGACGAATATTGGCGCAGCGTCGACCTCTACGTCGGGGGCATAGAGCACGCCACGGGGCACCTGATCTACTCGCGTTTCTGGAACAAATTCCTCTTCGACCTGGGGGTGGTGTGCGAGCAGGAACCATTCCGCAAGCTGGTCAACCAGGGGATGATACAGGGACGCTCGAACTTCGTTTACCGCATCGTCGGCACCAACAGATTCGTCTCGCTGGGGTTGCGCGAGGGCTACCAGACGCAGGAGATCCATGTCGACGTCAACATCGTGCGGGCGGGCGACGTGCTCGACACCGAGGCGTTCAAAAAGTGGCGCCCCGAGTTCGCCGACGCCGAGTTCATCCTCGAGGATGGTCGCTACATCTGCGGCTGGGCGGTCGAAAAGATGAGCAAATCTATGTACAACGTGGTCAACCCCGACGATATCGTGGAGCGTTACGGCGCCGACACGCTGCGCATGTACGAGATGTTCCTCGGCCCGCTCGAACAGTCCAAACCGTG
>JGI20166J26741_11670030_pt1 | contig 11069 bp, 8 predicted proteins | sample TergutCu122P5_FD_26741 | JGI IMG/M metagenome (IMG submission 26741) | reverse complement strand
AGCGTTTGGAAGCCATGACCTGGGGCGGTTTTGGCGACCACAAGCAAATTGCCGATAAGCTTTTCGAGTTGCGCATGTTTTACGGCCCTGGGTATCGCGCTTATTTCACCATCAGGGGCGAGAAAATTATCCTGCTCTTGATTGGAGGCGACAAAAAAAGCCAAGCAGATGACATCAAAAAAGCGAAAGCGCTGCTAAGCAGACTGGAGGTTGAAGAATGAAGCTTAAAACCACGCCTTTTGACGCCGCTGAATATCTGGAAACTGACGAAGATATCCGCGTTTATTTGCAGGCGGCCATTGAGGAAGACCCGCCGGAACATTTCCATCGCGCCCTAGCCACCGCCGCCCGCGCCAAAGGGATGACGGAAATAGCCAAACAGGCCGGAGTATCCAGGAGCAGCCTCTATAAATCGCTGGCCGAGGGCGCCAATCCGCGCTTTGAAACCATCGTGAAAGTCACCAGCGCCTTGGGCTGTAAACTCGCCGTGGTGTGAATCCATGGCGCTACCCTCTAAAACGCCCCAGAATCGCCGCTACGCAATTCTTCCCTCATTGCCTACTTCCCTCCGGTTTGATACCTGGACGCGCCGCCACGGGCGCTGTGCGTGCGATTCTGACCAAACACGCCATGACGGCGCGAAGGGTTTCACAAAGTGACTCAGGATCACTTTGTGGTTGTGGCAATTACCATCCTGGCTGGTAATTGTGAGGAAATCTCACAATTAGCGTCGCCACATCACGCATCGGCATGACTGGCGTTTCTCTTCTCCCTCATCCGAGCCAGCCGTTCAGCCAAACCGCCCTTCACTTCGACCGTCATCTTGTCGTTGAACATGCCCAGGTGGCGAGCCAGTGAGTTAAGGGCGGCAAGCTTATCGGCCAGCCGCACCTTGACCAGTTCGCTTTCGCTTTTCTCCATGCTGACCATGTCGAAGCTGACAACGGCCCTGGCGGTATCCTCGTCGAGATTGGCGAACGGGATAATCTTGCCGTTGGCGTCGACCAGCTTGCGAGGATCGTAAAAGGCAATGCGCGCATATTCCAACAGCACACGGTCTTGAGTGATACCGATGCGCTTCGCCCGCTCATCCATAGCCTTCTGAATGGCGCTTGAAACTTGAGTTTTTTTGAGCTGCTGGTGTCCAATCCATTCGGCGGTTCTTGTGCTGTATCCAGCCCTGATCGCCGCTTTGGTCGCGTTTAGATCAATCAGGTACTCAGCGACAAACAACCGTTGTTTCGCTGTCAGCTTCCTCGTCATGGCAAGGTTTCTCCTTTACACTGTTGCTATTTGATAGCGTCAATCCCCGGCCCGCTGCCAGCGGATAACCATATCGCCAGATACATCCAGCCGTTCCCTGAACATCCCCAAGTGCTTGCCTTCGAGTTCCAGCCCGCGAAGCGCGGCCATGAAGTTTCCTGCCGCCAGGGCGTCTTTGGTTGCCTGCTGGATGTCTTTGAGCACCGCCAAAGCGGAGCGCCCGATTTTCTCGGCCCGCTTTTCCTGCGCTTTGGAAATGGCCGCCATAACGTGAGTTTTCTTGACCAATCTTGGCCCCATCCATTCAGCGGTTTTCGCGCTATACCCCGCCCTAATAGCCGCCTGTGTGGCATTGAGGTCAATCATGTATTCGTCAACGAATCGGCGCTGCTTCGGACGTAACTCTCTCATGTGCGCGTCCTCCTTCTCGCTTTGTGGTTTTCATAAGGTGGGAAAATCCCACTTTATGAAAACCATGCCCTAACTAACAATAAAATTCCTGGAATTCCAGGGATTATAAACCGGGATTTTCCCGGTTTATGAAACGGCATCCTTGCCCGCCACAAAGTGGGAAAATCCCACTTTGTGAAAATCATGTCCGACCAACATTTTGCGTTATCTCCTGCTTTTCGGCTTCACAAAGAACAAATCGCGCAATTCAAATTCAGGGTCTTTTCCGGTCAGATAATCCCAGAGGTTGCCGACCGTGATGATGGGCTGTTTCATGGGCAGGCCGAAGATGTACCCAGCCGCTTCCGCTGAGGGTTTTGCCAGCTCTCCGGCATCTTCTTTTTCAATGGCCTTGCTCACGGCCTTGAACCAGCTCACCAATGATTTGGGCGCGGACTGCGCCGGGGTTATCTGATAGCCATATTCACCAAACACGGCATTGGCAATGTCCCGCACGCCGACGACAGCCTGGAACGGATACTGAAGCAGATTGGCCGCCGCCCATTTCCATGGCTCTTCGCCATCGTCAGGGCCGCGTCCGGCAACCAATTCGCTGAGCACAGCCGGCACAAACCAGAGCAAGAGGGCGGTGTTGGCGGCCATGAAAATATCCTTCGGGCCGCTGTACTGTTTCAAAAGAGAGATACGGCGCGCGCCCAGGTTGTAGAAGGTATTGAAGTAGGAATAGAACATGGTGGTCAGGCGCAAGAGATCGCCGCCGCGCTGCACACGGGCCAGGTCTTTGGTCGAGCCGCTTCCCTGCGCCTGGCGGACAATGCTGTCGGCATACTGCGCGGCAAACTGTTCGTCGCCGCCATGTTCGCGCAGGCCCTTGGCATAGGCGCCCCACCAGGTCGGCAGATCGACACTCATCTGAAAGATGCCCATGGGCACAAAGGTGTTGTCCTTCACCGCATCCACCCAGGCGAATCGGCCCATGCCCGGCTTCAACTGCTTGGTGATGTCCCGCACCTCCCGGTCAAAGCTTTTGATGCGGCCCTCCATGAAAGCGGAGCGGGCAAAGGTCTCTTCCAGCAGGGCGGGCAATTTTAACGGGTTGCCGTATACGGCCTTCAGCCCCGCTGCCGCGTCTTTGTAGCCAAGCAGTTCGATCGACTGCGTGAAGCCCAAAGGCTGCGTCAGCATGGTCGTCACTTTGTAGCCCATCTGCATGATGCTCGTTGATGCCCGCGCCCAGCGCGCCCAGCGGTGAATCTGGTGCATGGGTTCCTGGCGTTCGTTGGCCACGTCTTGCAGCCAGGGCATCAGCTCGCGGTACTGCTCCCGGCCGACAGTGCTTTCTATGGCTTCACGCACCGTCTTGTGGCGGATTACTTTGGCGACATCCAACACGGCGCGCCGGTATTCCAAATCATGCACCACGTTGAACAGGTGGTCGGTGATGACTGAAAGCTCAAGCAACAGCGGGCTGCCCATGCCGCCCGCCGCGCGCTCTTTCAGATGGCCGTTCTTGGTCATGGCCGCGCCGTGATTCCGGCCGCCGAACAGTTGCTTGTCCAGCTCCCGCTGTTCGTGCTGGAAGGCCAGAAAGCCCTTGTCCGAATCGTATTTGATGGGGTAATAGCCGCCGCGCAGTTGCATGGTATGGCCATCAGCCGTCTGCACGGTAAAGGCTTGCGCCTCGACCGACTTCGGCCGCAACCCGGTTATATCCTCTTGCAAGGCGAAAGCCTCATCTTTGAACGAGCCGATATAATCCCAGACCGCCTGCACGAACTCCCAATCGCGCTTGGTCAGGGTGCGGAGGACGGCGGCAATCTGCGCATCGCTCCAGCCATGCCCCTCGCGGATGCGGTTGATGTTGATTTCGTTGCCCATGTTGAGGGCCACGGCAATACGGTTCTCGCGGGTCAGTTTCTCCCCGATTTCATGCACCAGCTCCCGCTTGCCGCCCATCGCCGCCAGCTCATTGCGCGTGTATTTGCCGAACAGGCCAGCGCCGCGCAGGGCGTCACGGACAGAACGGAAGCGGGTATCCTTGCCGGTCATTGGCGTCGTTGATGGGTTTGAAGATATATTCCCAGGCCGCGCCCAGGCTGTCGCCATCCAGGGCGACACAGAGGGATTCAATCTTCGTGTGGATGGCGTGCAGGCCGGAAAGGGTTTTGACAGCGCCCGGCCGTTTCTCGACCGTCTTTTGCGTCTTGGGGTCACGCCGGTCATAGATGCTTGAGGCGATGGCGTCAGCGGCGTCTTGCAAATCCTGTTTGCCCTTTGCCGTCGTGACTTGCCGCCGGTTGCGCTCGACGGTGACAATCTGGTTCACCGTTTCCGCCAGGGCCTCGAAATCGGCCACGCTCATTTCCCGCCACGGCTTGCCCGGCCCAAACAGGACACGGTCATCGACAAAAACGCTGTAGCCGTCCGCTTCCGCCGCCTTCAGCCAGCTTTGCATGGTGTCGGAGTCGCGGCCCTCGGCGAGTTGAACGCTGTACTTTGTCAGGCCGTGGCGCATACCGATGTCCATGACGATGAAACGCGCGTCCGGATCGCCCTTGGCCATGCCGATAAAGCGTTTCACCTGCCGTTCGACGACGCTCTGGCGGCGGGCAATCTCCCGGCTCTGCCGCACAAATTCCATGTTCAGCATCGCTTTACGGTGCGCATCGAGCGCGGTCTTTTGGTCGCCGGCGCTGATGGCGGCGCGTTCCTGCCGCAACGCCCGGCGCATGGTGGCCAGGAAGTTGCCGGTCTGCATGGCCCGGCCCAGCGGCATGGCGGCAAGTTCTCGTTGCGCCACCAGCGTATAGGCCGCGCGCTCGATATGATCCATGTTCAGCAGTTCGGACAGCTTGCGCCCGACCATTTCCATCTGCACGGAAACCTCGCGGGTATTCAGCAGATGTTCAAAGGCTTCGTATGCCGCGTCATGCTGGGCTTCTTTTTCGGCCACGCGCTGTTTTACCGCCTCGGTCAGAGACGGCGCGTCGGCAAGTTGCGCCACCATGGCGGCGCCGGATTCAAAGCCGTGCTCGGCGGCGAAAATCTCAGGATCGACCCCGTCTTCATTCTTCAAGCCGCCAGGATGCTTTTTCCTCAGAGTCTCGGCAACCTCGTCGCCGTAGTTATCCCGCACCGCCTGCAAATCGAGCGGCGTTTTGCGCATGTCGGCGCGGGCGCGGTGAACCGGCTCTTCGCGCAGTTCGTCGAGGCTCTCCCGCTGATACTTGGCCAGCCGCTGTTTGCGGTTCTCGTCGCGTGCCTGGCGCAGGCTTTCCGCCGCCGCGTCCCTGGCTTTGGGCATCAGCCCCGCCGCCGTGGCCCTGGCCGTGCCGGTAAAGCCCAGGCTGTCGAGTTCCTTGGCGGTAAGGTCAAGCAGTTCGTTCCGCGCCGCCGTCGTGGCAATCTCCCGCTCGGTGGCAATCATGCGGTCGAAGACGCCGCGCACTTCGTCAGTGAGTTCAACGTTCAGCCGCGCCGATTCGTAGACCTTCATAAGCCAGCGGCGGAAGCGGGCAAAGGCGCCGTTCAACTCTTCCGCCGGCGCTTTGCCTTCCATCAGGTAAGACTCGAAGCCGCGGGCAATTTGCTCCCGCTGCTCGACGGAAAGCGGCACGCCGGTTTCCGCGCCCAGCCAATTCCTCAGCGTGTCGTAATCGCGGCGCAGGGGTTCGTCGGCCGCGCCGGAGTGGACAACGCGCTCCATCTCTTCAATGAAGACATGGCCGGTTTCGTGCAACAGGGTGGACAGATCGGCGTTTTGAAACAAGCTGATTAAATAGCCTTCGGAATGAATCTGGACAGAGCCACGCGGTGATTGATTGCCTTGGCGGAACGTCTGCCCGTCATTCGCCCACGCCGAACCGTCATGCCGGGTTGAATCTTTCAGCAAATCGGCTATACTGACAGTGCGCTCCGTGGTTGGTTGAGCTGGTTCATGGGCATTCGTGTCAAGGGCCGGCGACGTTCCCAGCGGGGCGTTTTCTATTTCTACCGCCTCCAGCGCGTGTAGATTTGTTTTCTGCCCGCTGTCTTTCCCCGCGTAATCCTTCACCGTCAGTTTGGCGCGGTACATTTGCCCGTCGATCTCGACCGGCGCGTACAAGCGATGAATGCCTTGCACATTCTGGTTGTTGTGGATGGCATCAGGGTGTGATTCGGCCAACACCGCACGTTCTACCAGGGCAGGCAGCCCGGCCAGCGCTTGCAATTCCGCTGTTGTTCTGTTCCCGTCTTTGGCGAGCTTGCTCCAGTCGTTCCTGGAGACAACCAGATCCCAGCCAGTATCCGCGTTGGTCAGCGGCTTGCCATCTTTACGAATCTCGTTGAGCAGGGTTGTCGCGCCGGAGCGGATGCTTTCCCGGTCAGCGCCCAATTCCTTTCCGGTCAGCGTCGTCACCTGGATGTCAGGCGCGGAGAATAACCCTGGACGCTGGCCGAACTGCCAATTCAACCCTTGCGTGGTCGGCTGATATAGAGTTGTGGCCTCTTTGATCGCTTTCCATATTTCTTTTTGCTTGGCCGTCAGCTTCTTGCCCGCCCGCACTTTCTCGATGACCCGGCGCACACCAGCTTTTCCCGCCTTAAAACCAACCTCGCCCTCGTTCATCTGCCGTTCGAGGATGCGCAGCTTTTGGTCGAGTTCAGGCGCCAGCTTGCCTGTCACCTGTTCCCTGACACCTGTTTTCTGTCCCCCGCCTTCTGTCCTCCGTCCTCCGTCCTCTGTCCTCTGGAAAGCAACCCGCCGGAAAGTTTCAGCCGGGCTTTGCCCAGCCGCCGTCATGCGCAGGGCGTAACGCTCCAGGGTATTCGTCCAGTCGTTCACGTACTGGTCGACGCCGCCAGCCAGGGATTCAACCTGGGCCCTCAAGCCAGGATTGCCCAGAATGGCCGCCGTCGCGCTCTGGCGCAGCCGCTCTTTCTCCTGGCCCATGGCGTCGAGTTCCGCCGCTTGTGACTGGTACAGCTCGACAACCTTGGCCGCGTCCTGGGCCACGCGCCCGTCGAGGCTGGCCGCTTCCGTGGCGCTCATGGCTTCCGGGACGCGGCGCAGTATCCGCGTTGCCGCCTCCATCTGCTGTCTATCCAGATAGGCCGGGAGTTTGGCCACCGGCACCATAAAGTCCTGCCCTTGCGCCGCCGCTTTCGTTACCTGCTCTTCCGTGAAGCCCAAGGGCGAAATGAGGTCGGTGCCGGACTGGTACAACTCCAGCATGGCGTCGGCCGGCATGGCGACGTGTTCGCGCATGGCCTCGCCGGAAAACTCCAGGGCGCTTTGCATATGCGCCGGCGAAAGCTGCTTGGTGCTCGATGCCTCTACCCTGTCGTAGAGGTTCATCAGGTTGTCGGCATACGCCTGGGCCATACGGCCGGAGCGTACATCGAGGGCGGTGGATACAACGACAGGCCCGCCAGTCATCCAGAAGCCGGCGACGGCGCCGCCTTTGGCCGCTTCCCAAATCTGGGCGGCGTTCTTCGACGTGAACAGCTCGTTGTTGAACTCTTTGCCCAGCGCCTGATTCTCGGCCCCTTCGGCCAAAAACTTGACGAGTATGCCGACGGATTCCTGGACGCCCTCCTCGATTCCTTCGTTGGTGGTACTGGCCCCAAGCCGTAGCCCGGCGTCGAGCAGCGCCATACCCGTTTTTTTATCGAATGCGGCCCGCTTGACGGCGGAGCGGAGGAAGCCGCGCAGTCCTTCGTGGGTAACGCCCAGCGGTTTCAGCATGGACAGGAAAAACGCTTCCGACCCGGTTTCCACGGCGGCGGACAAGAGGCCGTAGGTATTGGCGGCGGCGATAATCGTTTGCGGCGCCAGCGGTTGACCGTTGGCATCCCTTTCCCGGCCAAGCTCCAGGGCAAAAGAATTACGCTCCGGATAGAAGGCGGCTTCACCGGCGCCGAGGCTCCAGCCGATTTTCCCGCCCACGGCGGCGCCAGCGGGAACGGTAACGATTTCTTCCGGTAAAGCCGCTTGCGGCCCGGCCTGTCCCAGCGCCAAGGCTGTGCCGCCGCCGAGCAATGCGCCCTCGGCCGCCCGCCTGATTTGAACCGGGTACTGATCGAACACCATGCGCGGGCCTTGCTCTAGGGCAAGATCGAGGCCCGCTTTCGACACCCAGGAATCCTCAGGCTTATCCCGCCAGTTGGCGGCAATCTCCCGCTGGCGTTTGGGCTTTTCGGCAAGGAAAGCCTGGGCATGTGCCTGGCTGGTGAAGATGCCGGCGTGTTGCCCCGATTGCCGGAACAACTCCGCCGCCTGCTCCTCGCTCACCGGCTGGCCTTTATCGTCGAGGCTCGGCAACAGCACCGCCTTGTCGCCAACCTGAACGACATGCGGCGGCGCGGAGAAAATATCGGTAAGGTCTTGTTGCGGCGGCCCGGCGGCTGCCTGCCGCCCTGGCAACGGCTGTGAGATAAAGGGCAGATTACCGGGTTTGAGCAGGCCGAAAGATTCCTGCTCCCAGAGCGGATTGAGGCGCTTGTTCAGGGCGTCGGATTCAGCCATGATTTGCGCCGCGGCTTCATTGTCGCCGCGTCCCAAGGCGGCCAAGTAGCTGTCGCCAAGCCGCGCCTGTTGCCTCTGTCCTTGCCCCTTTTCCCAGCCTGTGCCGACGGCGCCCGTCTCCCTATCCCAGACATGACCGACCTTTTGGCCCAGGCTCATGGCCTCGCCCAGCGCCGGGTCGTTCTTCGCCATGGCGGTATTCAGCCTGTCTTCCGATGCCCAACTGGCCAGCAGGCTATTACTTTCCAGCTTGCGGGCCGTGGCTTCCATCTCCGCTTTGCGCGGGTTCTCGATAACGAAGTTTTCCGGCAGGCCCAAAGATTTTGACAACTCGCTGATGCGCGCCGCCTTCTGCGCGTCCAGGTCGGGCGTCGCTTCCAGAGCGAAGCGGACGCCGCTGCTGGGGTTCTGCTGGCCATCGTTGCGTTCGGCATCCTCGGCGGCCCATTTATCTAAAAGAGTGGTATTCATTTCTTTTCCTCCCATTTGGGCAGACCCATGATTGCTTCGCGCTTATATCGGCGGATACGTTCCTCGGTAACGGCAAGCCCCCGGCTTTTCAGAATGCCGGTAATCATCTTGCGTTCGTCTTTGCTCACATCGGGCAGCCACGTCGCGCCGCGATTATTGCGTAAGGCGTCGGCATAGGTCTCGTCTCTGTCCCACCACCAGCCTGAGCCCATCGCCTCGCCGTCCATGTAGAGGTTGGCAAGGACATTGCGGAGCCGTTCGTCATTGACGGGCTTGCCAGGTTCAAGGTTATCGAGCACCTTCTGATACAGGTCGTCTGGCATTCTCTTACCCTTGCCCATGCGCTTGAAAAGACTCTCGACCTTGGACACCGTCACCTTGGCGGCGTTGCCGCCGGCATCGAGGTACTTGCCCGCGTCCTGCGTCTGTTTGTCAGTCAGGCCATATTCAAAGGAAAAGGAGTCAATCTGCTGCTGCTCGACAACCTCGTTCTTGTCGATACGCCGCCGCAACTCGTTCAGCGCCGCCGTGTTCTGCGGGGTGATCTGCTGGGCGTCTTTGTGCAGCGAGTTTTCCAGAACCTCGCGGCCCTTGTCGGATAGTCCTTTGATCTGGTCAATGCCGGCGATGGCCTGAGATGGGAGAAGGCCTTTCTTCTGCACAAACTCCCGATACTGGCGGCCAAGCGTCTGATCCTGCGCGTTCTGGCGCATGACTTCGATACTCCGGTCGGCATTGAATCTGTTTTTCAGCTTCGTCCGCAGCTCTACGTCTTCGATTCCTTCCAGCCAGGCGCCCGCGGCCATGTCCGCCTCTTCTCTGGGGAGTCCTTGCAGATTCTGACGCAATGACTGATAAGCGGTATCGAGCGCCTGGGATTGCCGCTCCTTCTCCTGGCGCTTCTCCAATGCCTCGACTTGATTCAGCAGCGTGATTTTCTTATCCGGCGGCAGATGCGTGGCCACAGCGGCGTCGTTGTCGCCGAGGACTTTGCTGGCGTATTCCCGCGTCTCTTTGGGCATGGGCTGGCCTTGCTTGCCCGCGCCGGTCTTGAGGAATGCGTCGTAGTTGCCAGGCCCCCAGTTGTAAGCGGCCAGCGCTTTACGTGGATCGCCGCCGTACTTGTCCAGCATCTGCTTTAAATAGCGGATGCCGCCGTCGATGTTCTGGCTCGGATCATGTGGGTTGGTAACGCCCAGGTCTTTGGCCGTATCCGGCATAAGCTGAAAAAGTCCACGCGCGCCAGCCTTTGATATGGCGCCAGTCACGCCTCGGCTTTCCTGCCAGGCAACGGCCTTGGCCAGCTCGGGGTCAACGCCGTAGTTGACCGCTCTCATCGCGCATATCGATAAGCAGATCGCTCCCATCCTGGCGCAGGCCAGCGCCGCTGAGGCGTTTCTTGACAAGATACGGGTGGTTTTCGTCCGCCGGCTGCGCCGCTTCCCAGCGTAGCTTGGCTTCTTTTGCCGCCGCTTCCTGTTCCTGACATTTTCGTTCTTCGGCTTGCTTTCTGGATTCTTGGATTTGCTTGGAGAACGCCGCCCGCTCTTCCCCGGTTATGGGTTTGTCGTGTTCCGCTTGCCAGGTTTCCGAAAGGCCGCTTGAGTAGTCGCCAAAGACGCCGCCCCGACCATCGTTGAAAAGCTTGCACCATCCGGCGGTGTTACCATTCCGTTTACCAACGCCAGGGAATCGGTGAAATTGATCCGGCTCGATATACTCAGGCGAAGACAGGCCAGCGGATTGCATCGTTGCCCGGAAAGACTCGGCTTGGTTACTCATTGCTCAGCCGCTCGATGTTCAATAAATGCCTGTAAGTCGGCGACCCGCCAGACCGAACAACGGGGCGACAGCTTAATGGGCTTCGGTATCCGTCCCTGCTGTACCCAACGGAAAAATGTGCTGGTTCCGATGCCCAAAAACTGAGCGGCATTCCCCGCCCGTAAAACCGAATTGTTCCTTTCTTGATACATAGGTGCCTCCCGTTATAATTTGCGAGAAGATAAGAGACGGAAAACACCAAGTCAAGATAAAAAATAACGTAATTTCAACGTGTTAGCATGAAATTCAGCCCTGCTTTTTAGGGTGGAAAAATAAAAGCCCTTACCAGCTAAAAAGCCAGCAAGGGCGGTAAGTTAGGCTATTAAATCAGGGTGAAATACAGCCCTACTTTTTAGGGTGAAAATTACAGCAAAATTTCACCCTGTTTTTTTTCTGGACGTTCGGATTTTTGCCGCGTTCGCATGGGATAGCCTCGGAGATTTGTTCGTTCCATTGGGATATTCAAGGTCAATCCCTATTTCCTCGCCCCATGCCTTGACCGTTTTTAAAGTTTTCACGTTAAAAAATTTTATGATTTCTTTCTCGCCTACAAGATATTCCTGTTTGCCTTGTTCCTGAGGACGTGGTGTAACGG
>JGI20166J26741_11669918_pt1 | contig 11070 bp, 8 predicted proteins | sample TergutCu122P5_FD_26741 | JGI IMG/M metagenome (IMG submission 26741) | reverse complement strand
AGTAACTGAACTTACACTTTCGGAGTATTGTGGGTTACTACCGCAGTAACTGAACTTACACTTTCGGAGTATTGTGGGTTACTACCGCAGTAACTGAACTCATGGTTGGTATTATTTCCATTGGACTTACAAACAAACATTTCTAAGTAACGTTCTTGCTGTAAACTTCGATACTTCAACATCGCCAGTAACAAAGTGGAGTTCACCATGAACACCATGAGTTCCATTTGCTTCCCATCCTGGCAACCTACTCACCTGACGACCGTCTTTGTGTTATCCTCCCAGCTCCTCCCCAATCTGCCAGCAGGAAGTTCCCAAGATGTTTTCTCACCAATTATGTATGTTTGTATTGCCTGCCTGTGAGTTGCATGCCCAGCCGTCTTGCATGTTGGTTTACTTAATATAAGAATTTGCAGTCAGAAAAGCTACTTACATATCGTTGTGAACGTAGAGTAAGTGGCACTTGTGTTGCCGCCAGCCGACTGCAGATCCCAGAAATAATGTTCGAGGTCGTGATAGTATCCAGTGATTTCGTGAATATTGGTCAGCTGTTTCAGACTGACGGGGGGGATCGGGTCTTGTAATTCGAAATGCAAATAGAAAGGCAACGTTGTATTGCTACCGGCTGTTAAAACGTTTTAATAATAATAATAATAATAATAATAATAATAATAATAATTGACTGCAATTGAGTTGTCACCCGCTAGCAGTGGTTATTTTACATGTACACAAGTATGAGGTAAGTAACTAGGAAATTTAAGTCGGGAAGGCTACATGAGAAGCATGTAGTAGCGACTTGGAAACTTGGGAACCATCCCAGCATTCGCTTTTAGACACAGGGAAACCAAGAAAAACCTGTGTCGAGGTGCGGATACTGACTTCTAGCCAGCAGTCCGGCATCTAAAGTGAAACAGCAAAACATACAGAGTGTAACAAATACACATAAGATGACAACAATACACACAAGACAAATACAGTTAACAAAAGTGCACATAAGGAAACAACACCAAGGGAAGAAAGTATTAAGATACCGGGAGTTCTAATGGTTGGGGTGCTTTAGCGCGTAGTGTGGTAGACAGATATAGCCGTTTCGGAGGTAACTTCTCTTTCGATTTTCAGGGATTCCCGTGTGTTTGTCAGATTCCATTCTGATTTGTGAGTCCAGTAAGCACATCAGTAATATTATGTGAACTGACTACAATAAAGGTTAGTTCCTATGTTCTGGTTTGTATGTTTCCGAAAATCTTTATTTCTGACCAAATGGCTTTCGTTTGATGCATTTTGTGACATAGTAATCGGCATATTTCTTGCACATTGTGCAGTATCACACACTAATTGCTTCTGTATCCGTCCGCTTTGTAACTGCCCGCCTCTCGGTTACAAATACTTCATACACTCAGTCGGTAGACATAAATCCATCCCAAGGAATGTACGGAGGGATAGGAGCCGCTGTGGTTGATCGTTGTTAGTAATTATATATTATTAAACTGTCATCATTTATTGCGATCTTACGCACAAACATATAAACTTAAGATTGATCAAGACAGAATTGTCTTTACAATGTTTCCCGCTCTGCTCGTTCCCGTACCTCTTTCCTGTGTGATGTCTAACTTTAGAGTCACTGTTCTGGCTTGTCTCTCCCGTTCTTCAGAAAACAGGTATCCTGCAGGAAAGTCCATCCGAAAAATATCGTTTCGAACAAGGGAACACCTGCGTACAGCTGGCTACCGCTGTACAAGAAAGAGAATTCAAGCCTTTTATGGAAATCAGGTGTGTCAGAACTCTGCCTATTGTGGTAACCTGCTAGGCTTTAGTGCGGAGAGCAGTTGGAGGTTTCAACTACTCCGCGCGTTCCAAAACTAAATTCAGAATTTCTCTTTCCTTTTCACTTCAAACTGGCTAATGGCCGGACGACCAGTTTATCGTCTCATCTTCTTGATGCCTAGTCCGAGATTCGAACTATGGACCCTGGACAGTTAAACTTCATGGGATATAAGTAACTTGTGGTTACAATTTGCGAATGTGCGTATCTTCACTCTTTTATGGTACAGCACTGTTATTTATGGATAACAGAGAGAGAAGTGTACATAGCTTCCCAGGTAATAAACGACTTTTAAGTTCGTCTTATTTATATACGAATAGCTGCTTTGACTGGGCTCCTGTCTAAAATCTTCGTTCTTGATTTCTCAGATGATTATTTTGTCAGTCGCCTGTATGCTTCAAGCACACGTAATTTTTCTTTTTATGTTTTTGTCACTTCATCTCCCCTTTCCATCTCTTTCATGCAATAAAATTTAGCAAATGATCAGACTGGTGTAGAGACAGCACTCGAGATTTGTAATCAGATGGTACTAGTCTCGAATAGTAGTCGATTTAGTATATGTATTGACGTTCCTGTCTCCGAACGAATGCCAGAATTGTATCGTCAAATGGATCGAGACCTCAGCTTTGCTAATGCAAAATGTCAGTATCGTCTAGTAGCCTATCTTTTGGTCCTGTGTAGGGTGACGTCATACATAATGTAGAAAGCTTATCAATGAAGCCTACGTGTGTAGCGAAGTGTTAGACTGTAGGTATACATAGGTGTACGCACACACGCACATACAAAGTGATTTGAAAAGTCACGCAACCCGTTTTTTGAAACATTCTGTATTTGTGAAAAAGTGCATTAGTATCAGAAAACGAACACTGTCTTGTTGTGCGTGTTGGAACTGTCCATCGTGCCCAGGAATGCTTGCATGCACTATGTAAGTTTTGTTTGATGCAGCCTGCTGAAGAGTTTCTTCAGTCATGGCTTGAAATGCACGGAAGAATATTTTCAGTTCTTGTAATGTGTATGTGGAGGTTATATACATATTTTATTTCAGGAACACCCAAATAATGCCACCTCGAAAGTATTAGCCCAACATGTGCTGTGTTTAATTTGCGGTATGTTCGGTAGCTCAATCGTGTTGAAACCGCTAGTCATGTTCGTCCACTTACAATATAATTAGTTCTTGATGACGCTGTGCGCTGGTATAGTCACAGCTGTGTCTTTTTCCATAAAACCAGTTGAACTGCATCCAGTTACAGCCACCACAAAACATTTTTAGTTATATAGACAATGGGATGTGGTGTAATAGAGGAAATACTTAGGTCAGTCGGTATAGTGATTGGTTTGTGTACGGGCTACCGAAGAGCCGAATAGACCTTGAAGGAAGAAGAGATATTTCTCTTCTCCAAAGCGCTCACCACCTTTCCGCCCCACCCGGCCTCTTGTCTTATGGATAACTTTACTCTTGGGCAAAGGGGCCGGGTAGTGGTGAAGCTGACCACTCCCCTCTAGTGGCGATGTTAAGTATACGTGGAGCCATGACACCATTGCCCCATATGTCTTTATGGCATGGTGCTTGATAAAGCAGAAGGGAAGTTTCTTGTTTTACTTTACTGTGCTGCCGTGTTATGCTTCAGTCAGTATTGCCGTCCTGATCTCTGTCAAAAAAAGCTAAATTTGCTTACTTTGGTAAAATCGCGACTTAAAGTGCCCTATGTAATGGCGGTTCAGTGTACACCGTAGCTAAAAATGGGAATTGTGAAACTGTTTGTTTGTATATTTAACCGACATTGCAGTTGTTTTTATAGGAGAAATTTAATACAGAGTGGAAGAACGGCGTGTGCAGAAGACTTGAATTTAAAGACATCTTTTTGTATTTTCTTCTTGAATCCGAGCCTTGCTTTGCCTTGACTCGCGTCTCAATATCTTTCTTTTTCTGTACCTAGAGTTCTTCGTTCTCCCTCTTTTTCATACACGCTGTTTTCCTTTATTTATCTCTTATGATCTTTCTGTCTCGTTTCACCATTCGTAAAATTATCTCTGTGTCACTTGGTTTCACGTCGTACTTTTTTGTAGTACCCTGTGTTCCCTCTTCCTTCCCACGCATCCTCATTTCGCTCGTCTCACCGCCAGGCTCCTTTGGTCTCGCTCTCATTCGGTGCATAAAGGGCATAGAGACATACCCTGACATTTAAATTTCGCAGCTACTGTTTTATATTGGAATTAGCACCTCACCAAAAAAACTTTTCTCCATGTCTGTCTCATGACCTCTCTAAGCACAGTGGTTGTGAACTACCTGTTGTGAGCCTTGATTTCTAAGTGTGACAGTTCTTACGCTCCTTATTGCTTTTTTATACGTCTCAGAAGTTCTCCAAAATGTAAATATGCTTTCGAATCGGGTATGTGAGATTTGGTGTAGTGACGACGGTGACTAGGACTGTAAGCGTTACGATCCTCGGGAATGCGACGCCGGGTGTTTGGGAGGAACTTGCTGCCTCCGTCCTCGGGGTAGGAAAACGTTCCCGATGCATTCGTCAGCCTTAAAGTCGGAGGTCATAAGGTTACTCTCAAACGTTGATGCCCTTCTCACAGACTACACGTCGAGCCTTTCAGAATGTATATATAAAAATTTCATACTCTTTAATAAACAGATTGTATAGTATTCATTCACACGCTTGAATCTCGATACTTCTTGCCGTTCGAAACGACTCGGATTTATACAGAAGGACGAGTGAAGCCCGGGAACATTGTGAGAGCATTAGTTTACTTTTCTGCTATTTTTACTGACTTTCTGCAAGACTGATTTAAGAATGAAGACAGAATCAGTCTTGTAACAAGGTGTCACGTGACTCATACTGCCACCTCTGCAGTGTCTCGCAATGTCTTAACACTTTTTTATTCCTCTACAGTGACTGGTCATTTGTTCTGAGGTTTGGAAGTTAATAGGTATTTGTTCGGGGTTGCTCTTTTGAATTATTAGAATAATTTACAGGTTTCCAGCGACACGCTGTGTGTGTGTGGGGAGGTGTTTGGTCCTGAACTGCGTTCCTGTTCTCGTAGTTCACTGGTCTTTGTTAAAGTCACTGAAATAATAATGTTTTGAAAGATGAACAAGTTCATGTGATAGTCCCAAGCTGGAAGTGGTACTCAAGTTACGTGTATTCGACCACTGTTAAACGGGCCGCCAAGGAGTTCCTGCGTGAATGATGGAATAAATTTAACATGCAGGAAAGAACTGAAGGTCGGAAAATAATTGGCAGATCGCCTGTTACGAGTGGATCCAAGGACAACCATTCGATAAGCTATGACATGCAAACTCACTTGCTGTAGAGACATTGGGCGTCCGAGAATATGGGTGAACGACTTTTGATTCGATAGGATGAGACTCTTCGTGTCTCCCTTGACGAAGAAGACGACACGGGCGACGATGATCAGATGCAGGTAACCTGACCAGCTACGCCTTGATATCCGACTCACGGATCAGCATCATACTGAAGTGCATGGATTGGAGATTCAGGAGGAAAATTGCCCTTGATGGCCTTCTTGGTGAAGGGCATTTACTTGTGGTCAGATGCTGGATGTGTGGCCACTAGAAATCGGCATACCGGTGAGTTTGGGGACTGTAGCTATAACCCGCCCTGCATCAGGGGATTTGAAAGCGAAGACTGTAAGGGAAAAGTAAGGAAGCGATAGGAGACGGAGAGGAAGATTGTGAGGATAGAGGTGTGGGATTAGGAGGATAAGGTGGAGGGAAGGAGTAATGAAGAGTATAACACTATGAAGACGATAAGGAATAGTGAGTATAACAGAAAGGACACGAGGAGGAACGTGGACACGACACGAAAATACTGATGATATGGAGAAGAAATGTCTTTTTTTCATGTAATTCCATCCTTGTGTTCAGAGAACAGCCGCTCCCTGAAAACAGACTTTCTTCTGACGACTTGGATTTGAAGGGACTGAGTGTGCCTTCATCCATCAACCACGTATACTCCCGAGAAACCAGGAGTTCTATTTTTACTCACATTTGTTTCAAATTGTTAATGTTATACCGATATGAGTTTTTTTTTCTAAGGGTTAACGAAAATGCCAGTTCAGTCAGTCCTGCTCCGTATGTAAGGGATTCTTTTAAAGGTACTTTCCAGTTATTGAAGAGAGGCTGATGCGCAAAGTTAATGTTTTGACTTACATTTAGAATAGTACTGCAGTGCCATAGACAACAATTTTAGTAGGTCACAACAGCACAAGAAAATGTACAAAATATTTTAAGATAAATATTTAATTCTGTGATTAGGAAACTATTTATAAAATCCTGTATGCCATAATCGATTAGTCTGTAATGGGGAACTTTCCGTAACTAATAAATAATCCTTGCGAATTCAGCACTATTAGAAGTGCTGACGAAGGAAGTTATTCAAATCGGTATTTCGATTACACGTGCCCAAGGTGTCTCGTGAACGAATGTGGATACACAGGCACTATATATTTCCACTCGTAAGGCGCTGAACGGTTGAGGGTGTATAATTGAGCTTGTGGCTATTTAACGGCGATATTTCAAAATATAATTTTAAACGGGTGTTGAATTATGTGCAGTATAATGAATGTCGAGATGATAAGGGACTTTTTGTGGATCTGTTTCAGCTGAGGTTGTTTAATGACATCGTACTAATTGCGGCAGTTGTTTTGCGTGGAACGGCGTGCAAGAGTGATTTTTTTTCGTCGAACTTGAAACAATTAAGATCGCGCTTGGAGAGACTGGGCAAAAACGGGTTAGTATCGGTGTTGTATGTCATCAGGCATTGGAACTGGGTAGGCACCTAAGACTCATTCGGGATGTAACCTGAGGGCACGTGGCCATGGAAACTGATTAGTGCTATTAACAATTACCCCATTGCCTCGTCGGACTACATGAGTTGTTATTCAAAAAGCAGGCGACTTGGTACTTCTGGTGAGCCGAAAATAAGAAGAGACCAGAGTAGACGAAAAGTAAGGTAGAGCCGCACGAAAACGTAATGAAGACTTGCAACGTTCTGACGGTGGAAAAAATTGGAGAGAGAGTTTCGGAGATGGCTAGACTGAAGTCGGGATGTAAGGCCAGAAGGAAGTTGGTATTGTAATGGAAATATTTCTTTGCGCCTGTAATGAAGCACCACGCCATCGAGGCATATGGGGGAGTGGAGGCGTTAGTCCGCGCATTCGTAATCTTTGCACTAGGTGGAAGCGAATGGTTAGCTTCACGCGGTGGTCAATTCGCTCCCAGGCGAAGAACCCTGAAACGCATTGAATAGGCAGCTGGGTGGTCTTCAGCAGCCGTCTGGACGCTGTGAAGAAGATTCAAGTCTCTTTTCGTTTCCGACATTCGAAAATTCCTCGATTGTCCAGCCCCTAGTCTTGTCATATACCGAATTCTCAGTCTAACACCCAGGACGAGGTTGGTACTTGCATTAACCTACTGACGTAAGGGTTCATAGTACCTCAAATGGTAGTCGATTAAAAATTTGGTATCTTGAAGTTATAGAAATTAAACATTCGTAACTATAGAATGTCGGGTTGTGATAACTAATTCAGTAATGTACTGGCCATGATGGTTTCATATGACATCTTTGGAATCTGCGTGCAGACCGCTGCAGGTGCCCAGAGCGTACTGCAGGCCTCTCTTCTTGATTCTAATGGCAGCGGACAGGACGTGCTGTTGACAGTCACATCAGTCTGCTTCCGAAATTCCCAGCCCCAGTACACCTTAATGAAGTGATGCTTGGTTACATTAAGTAATTAGCTACCATATGCCAGTGTTGCAGGAACAGCCAGAGAACGTACAGTATTTTTTTGTTATTGCGAGTGAGTATCTTGAATTTATTTCTCTTTTGCGAATCCCGTAATAATAATTCGGCCTTTCTTTATGCAACCGCTCTCGTTGCAAAAGAGCTCAATTTGCTCTTTTTAACCTTTCTGTTGGGCCTGCGTACTTTATGTGAGCCTTTATCGTTTAATCAATGTTTCATCAGAACGTCTGCTCGGGAACCTTCCTTTCTCATCCAACAGCTGCACCTCCTTCTTGTGTTATAATTGGTAAGGTTTAGTTAGCGCTGAACTGACCTGTAGGTGTTCGTGTAATGGGTGTCAGTCCTGGGCAATTTTATTTTTGGGGGAGTGAAGAATTTCAAGTCATACTGCTGTTTGTCTAGGGAATGTCAGTAAGAGTAGCAAAGTAATGATTCCTTTTCCAGGGGAGGGGAGTGACAAGAATTAAATAAAAATATGCGAAATTTCAGGTTTCCGCAGCGTTGATGTTGAGGTTTCAGATCCTCGGACTTGTTACGCTGAGTAGAAGGGTTATTGATTCCCGATGTTTCGAAGGAACGTACCGCCTTCATCCTTAGGCATTGAGTCCTAGAAAGGTTAGAGGAGTTCTAGTTCTCCCAGGATTTCTCAACCTGTGATGTTGAAGGCGGCAGTTGCCTTCGAAACGTCGGGGATAAATATCTCTGCTTCTCAGCGGAGCGTACGGAGCCGGCATTCGGAATGCCGTATTCCGTATAATGACTAGGCTACGAGCAGTACGGACCGAAGAACCGTGGTTCGATTCCTGGAAAAAGAGATTTCTCTCTTCTTCATTGGCTCCAGACAGCTCTTGAGACCAATCAGTTTTTCTCTTCGTTGGGTATGGTGGGTCTTAACCCGGGTATGAAGCGACCAACGAGTGAAGCTAACCATTCACCTCAGTCTAGTGCCAAGATTAAGAATACATGGAGCGCTACCTCCATTCACCCGGTATGCGTTAATGGCATGTAAGGGACAACTTAACTTTAGCTTTTTCCTGTACTCAGCGGAATGTTGGATGAATAAATAAGACTTTTTAACACTTGAAGATGAATGCGGTACGTTTCTTCGAAACGTCGGGAATCATTAACCCTGCTACTCAACGTAGCAACCAGGAGACCTGAAATAAGCGCACATTTCTTATTCAGCTGTCACGGGTCTTGTGCGTAGTTCAATTCAAAGTAAGGAACCATTGCATCCGTTTAGACATTTGGTATCACATTTTGAACTGAGGTTCCATCCATAGAAGGGCATCTCTGGCTGTGTGCGACATCCTGAATAGTATATAATCCATGCCTCGAATGGGATTCTAGCTGCCAGCCCAGCTTTCAAACGGTCCAAGACCGCACCACCAGTTTGATCGGCAAAATGCACCTTTTATTGCATAGTACATCAGCCACGATATTGACATAAATTTTGGTTATCTCCGTCTCTGGTGCCAGAAAAACACACTCTTGTTTTTACGTAATTTCAGACTTTTGGAGTGGGGCATTTGATCCTTCACTAGTCAATCTTCGTGAGCAGCGCAAAACATAATTACATACGTTGTCATCAGCCGTAGGAGCGGCTTGATACCGAGACCGACTGATTGACTCATTGCCAGCCGCAACATGACTGTGACTCTGCCTCTTACCTAACACAACCATGAACAGAACTGTCAGAACAGCAGTTTGGTTCATGTGATGGGGCTTCTGGCTTCAGTCTGAGAGGTTTACGGCTTTCATATAGAATAGGACACAAGACTGACCTGATATTTTTCGTGTTTTTGTGCACACTCCTGTAGAATACGTGAATTCTTTGAAATGGCTGACGGTTGCTTCGCCGTAATCCTTTTATGCTAAATACTGTAGTTCACATACCAACGGTAAACAACCTGTGATATGTTCGTTGTTGAGCGTTGTTTGATGTCTTGCGAAAGACAAGCGTCGATTTGTCATAGACACTTCGTGTCTGTGTGGGATAAGTGATAGTCTGCACACCTTTAAGAATGGAGCATTATTCTTTTGTACTACAAGCATTGATCCAAGAGGAGGCCCACTTGTACCTTGCTGAGAATATGGAGTTTGAGAGTGAGGTGAGGGGCATAACTGTGCTGTCGTAGTCATTAAATGTTGACACGTAGGTTACTTCCAGGTGTAACAGTAAAACGACCTCGAAGTCACTTCTAGGTCGCTTTTACTGTCAGGGAAAGAACCCTGAGCACCAAGAGGCTTGTTGAGCCCCACAGCTAATCGGAACGGTGTGATCTAGCTGGGAATTCAGCCTTAGTTTCCCTAACCTCCAGCCCGTCAGTGCTATCCCGTTTCTTCGTTTATGGAAGTTAACTCTATTATTACCCTCGGGACGCTGTGCTCCGTGCTGGTGAGGCTCATGAAGTGTACCACACCATGCACCTCAGACAATAAGAATTTCAGCTTCTAAACTCGAACCTAGAACACGATGAGAGCTAAAAATGTAGCACTGATATGCACTGCGGTTGTTATTTAAGGTAAATAACAAAATTCGATGTGCTGGCGGAGAACTTTACTGCCCGTTCTGCTACCGTATCTGAGTCAGCATAACATGAAATGGCATAATAAAACACAAGGTAAAGCTAGTTTTTGCCTTCCATATCGACAAAAAAGGACGGCTGTAGCCTGCTGTAAGAATTGACAGCATCTAAAGTCAGGTAAAAGGGAAGCCATCCCTCTGACTCAGCATTACATACATACGACCGGCAAAGTGTAGGAAATGGAAGGACAACGTTCTTGACCGCGTTGCTAGATGGAGTGGCGATTGAAATCATTGCGAGTAGCATTTTCTGTCTTAGAAAGAGGATAGAATGGGGTCAGAACCCTCCTTAAATTGAAGAGACATCGTTACTGAAAACTGTCATTATTCAGTGAACTGCGAACTGCGACTGAAGCCGCGGAACACCGTGTTTCTAGCTTCATTGGAAACAGTACTACTGAAAGATCTATTGTAGCGTTGTTAGTACGAAAACAAGCATCAACCACATACAGCATCTGTAATATTATGACACATTAAGTAGGACAGGCGGTTTAGCTCTGGCTTCTGACCCCGGCGAATTTGGTTCAGTCTCCGGCGACTTCACTTGATATTTGTAGCGAAGTGGCAGAGGAGCGGGTTTACACCCCGCACTGTAATCTTAATTACGCCATATCTTACTACTCATCTCTTACTGCCGCCCTGAGGTGTGGGAAGCCCTGACCCGTCTCTTGGATGGTCATGGAATGTTTTTAACTTTATACAAAATCAAATTATCAGTTAATTATAATAATATATGCACATATGTGATAAATGTGTGTGTACTTTAATGGTGTTTTAATAATTTAGTTAATATACATTGTTTGCAAATGATATTCACGAGTTCAATCGTGTGTTACAAAGAGCGCGTTTAAGGTACAGTTGAAATGGAATACGTATTTTGCCATTTG
>JGI20166J26741_11669696_pt1 | contig 11071 bp, 11 predicted proteins | sample TergutCu122P5_FD_26741 | JGI IMG/M metagenome (IMG submission 26741) | reverse complement strand
TAATTGTTTATTAGCTTTTGTTAACTTTTGTTGTTTAAATTTTAAATCAATTTTATTGCCTTGTCAATTAGTAAGCATATTCCTTTTTTAAACACGTTTTTATAAATTAAATTAATATTCTTTTAGAATTTATGGAAAATAGACTGTAAAAGAATACTAGATAGTTTAAACTTGAAACAATTAAGCATTATTTGTTAATAGATAAAAGTTCATACTTAACTCCACCCTCGAAAAGTTGCAGTTAAAAATATTCCTCTTTTTTTAAAAAAACTTTTAGACATTTTTATCAATTTATTTTATGATCTCATTAAATTTCTAATTCAATATATAGTACATTAAAAATTTAATGAAAACATATCGATTTAGTGATACACCAACTAAGCCTACTTCGACTTATTTTTTAAAAAATGTTTTTTACAATTTTTTTTAAGTACAATTAAAAAAGCATCTTTAGATAAGAAAAATCTTTTGTATAAATTTTATTCCTATCCTATTTTTTCATAACTGAGTTTACTAACCAACTTTCTCAAAGTGATTTCATCTATGATATTTTGCTTAGCGTAAAGTCCCATAGCCTCAGCATCATATCGGAGCTTAAACACAGAAGTGGTCACTCCTCTGGTGTACTTATTTGCAAATGGATTTACATGCTCTTTTTTAAAGTTCAGCAGATACTCTAAAAGTGGATTTACAAATCTTCTATCGACTTCTAAGATTATTTTTGTCTTTGGCATAGTGTAAGTTTTTAATTCCTCAATTTTCTCCTCTAATTCTTCAAGTGATATATTTCCTTCTTTGGTTATCAGTTTAAGCTTATAAACCTTATTCACACCTGCTATTCCAAATCTTTCTAAAATGTTCTTTTGAGTCTCCTTTGAAACCCTTGCAAGGTATAAAGCTGCTTTTAATTTTAACCTATCTTCGTAGAGCAGTGTTAAAGCTTCTTCGCATAGATCTCTAACCTTAATATAATTAAATACTGTAGTCTCTGATACTTCAAAAGTCTTCGCCACTTCTACAGCCACATTTGATTCTCCGCGAAAATTCTTACACCTTTGCATCACTTCGTAGATGGTTATTAAACTTTGTATTAAGTTCAACTTTGATATGGACCTAAATCGCAAATTCGACTCTATTATCATCGTTCTGACAAAAAGTTCATCCGTTTCAGATTCTTTAATGATGTAGGATGGGATGAATCGGTACTTATCAAGCCCTGTAGCCTGGAAGAGGTTAGCAAAAGCAAGCAATCTGGATCTTCCACAAATTACGCTATAGACACCGCTTGTATGCTGAAGCACATAAATTGGATAAATTAAGCCCACGCTGGCGATTGACCTTATAAGATCTGCAAGCTCATGTTTTTTTGGTGGGTCAAACAAGTTCCAGCCAGAAGGAACATCTTGTATAAGGTCTATATCAAGTTTTTGAAGGGTATCAAAGTAATTAACACCATCATTAAAATTCTTTTCCCTCATTAAGGTAGCATTTCTCTCATGAGCCGCCCACTTTTTTAAATCCTCAGGAGTAGAACCGATATCTATCTTAGTCTCAGTAATCTTTATATTGTCGTTCTTCAAATAAACCATAGGTCTAAGGTCGGTTCCATAAGTGTCTTTATCTAATTCCATCAATTCTTCAATATTCATTTTCTATCTCCTTTTTATTATTAACCAAAAAATACTTTCCACTGATAATATATTATTCATACTTAAAAAATATGTTAAAAATATTTTATTAAATTCATTAACACTTTGATTGATAATTTAATAATATAAATTAGACATTAAAAAGAAGCTACTTTTAAAAGTAACTTCTAAAGCTGATTAATCTAAATAAAATGCTGTTTTTATTAAAAGTCATTGGTTCAACATTTGGGAAAAATAAGATCATCCTCACGATATATACGACTAAAAATAAAACTGTCATAGAGATCCAAAACCATTTGCTATTATATAATTTATTGATTATTTTAAGTTTTAAATTCGGTTTATAATGAAGTACAACTATTAAAAACAAAAGTGGAGGTAAAATAAATAAAGGGTGGTAGTAAAATGCTCCATAAAAATCCCCTTTAAATAATGCCAGATAGCTTCTTGTGAGACCGCAACCTGGACAAGGTATGCCTAAAGTCGCTTTTAAATAACATAGATTACCATTTCCAAGGATCAAAAACAGTATAAATGAAAAACCAATTATTAGGACATCTTTTAATTTTTTAAAAGTCAATAAGTTCTTTGGTTTGTCCATAAATTATTTAAATCGCTTTGCATTATGATAGCTGAAACGATTCCGAGACCAAATATACTTAGAATGACGTTTATAATAGAATTGTCTGTTGCTACGCTAGTTAACTTCATCTGCTCTTCATAAATTATCTTGGAATACTTATAAAACCAATATATTTGATAAGGGAAACAGAGTATGCAAAGCACTAAATCTAAACCTGGGTTGATATCACCCCTATTTGTATAAGCCTTTAACTCAGTTGCGGTGATATATAGCCAATACAAATAATAAATACCGCAAGTTACTATTCCAAGGAGCAACACTATAACTGGAGATCTAACTACACCTTTATTGTCAAAGTTATTATTCATTTTCAATCCTCCTAAATAATTAAGAATAAATTTATGATACCACTTAGTTTTACTTTACTACAGAAATTGAAATAAAGCTATATGTTTTATACTTAGTTTATTTATTTTATGCTAAAAATTTTAATTCTATTACAGATAAGACATTCATAATAATATAACAGAAAAATGCTGTATTACATCATAAATGACATTAATATATAATTTTATGGTATTATATTCTAATAATTTCAAAATATGGAGGGAGTAAATTTTGAAAAACAGAAATCATCATAAAATAAATACATTTTTTTTATTCTTAATTTTTATATTCACCATTATATATACTACAAAACAAGTAAATGCTGCATCTGGAAATGATTATCCCATAGTTTTAGTCCATGGAATTTATGGATGGGACAAGGATCAGATAGGGAGTTATAATTATTGGGGTGGGGATTTAGACATAGTTAAAATGTTAAATGACGAAGGCTTTAAAGCTATGAATGTGAAAATAGGCACCTTTTCTAGCAATTGGGATAGAGCATGTGAATTATATTATTATATAAAAGGTGGCACAGTTGATTATGGTGCGGCACATTCAGCAAAATATGGACACGAAAGATACGGAAAAACATATCCAGGATTATATAAAAATTGGGACGATATAAATAAGATCCATTTGCTCGGTCATAATTTTGGTGGTGAAACAATAAGGCTTTTAGTTGAACTACTTAAAAATGGTGATAAAGATGAGCAAAATTACTATGCAAACAATCCCGAATCAGGAATCTCACCATTATTTGAAGGCGGAAAAAACTCTGTAGCAAGCATAACGACTTTAGGTTCTCAATTAAATGGAGCAACCTTTGTAAACTTTGTTAAAAAATATAATGTTAAAAGCTTATATATAAGTCTAGGGGGACTTCCAAACCTTTATAATAATAATCCTAAATATGACTTTGGGCTTGATCAGTGGGGTTTAAAAAGGGGAGCCAATGAATCTATTTACAGCTATTATTCCAGGGTTTTAAATGATAGATTTATGAATTCAGGAGATAACGCTGTAGATGATCTTAACACAGATGGCGCACAAGCTTTAAACGATAAAACTATTGCCTATTCTGATATCTATTACTTTTCATATAATGGCAATAATTCTTATAAAAGCGAGCTTACTGGCTTTTATTTACCAAAAGAGATGATTTGGACTGTTTCTGCAACTGTTACAGGAAAGTATACACAAAATAATGCATTGCCTTTTGGAGACAAAGCATGGTGGAAGAATGATGGTGCTGTTAGCGTCATATCTGCTCAATATCCATTTAATGAACCACATAAGAATTACGATGGCATCTTTGAAAAAGGAGTTTGGACAGTCTATCCTACTCTGGAAAATTGGGCTCAAGAGGATTTTGTTGGTCTCGGCACCAGAAAAGATTATGTTAGATTATTTAATATTTATAAGAATATTGCGAAAACTTTAACGAGTTTACCTAAATAGTGATTATATGAGGAGAATATCTAACTTGTAAATAAAATGTAACAAATATTTGCATTTTGCATGTGATGTGTTATAATGTTTTTATAAATTATTTAATTAAAATTAAAAATAATAAAAATTTATAAAAGGGGGAGCATTATGACAAAAAAGAAGCTTAACCATGGATTGGCTTATCTTATAATAATGATATTATTTACCACAATATTCTTCTCATTTAATATGAAAACAGCAAACGCAGCAACTGGCAATGATTATCCTATTGTTTTTGTATATGGCTTTTTTGGCTGGGGCAAAGAAGATATGCCAGATTATAATTATTGGGGCGGAAAGAATGATATCTTAAAAGATTTAACCGATAAAGGCTTTACAGTAATGAGCGCAACTATTGGGGCTGTCTCCAGTGATTGGGACAGAGCATGCGAATTATATTATTATATAAAGGGTGGAACTGTTGATTATGGTGCTGCGCACTCAGCTGAAAATGGGCATGCAAGATACGGAAAAACATTCCCTGGAATATATCCACAATGGGATGGTACTTCAAAGATCCACCTAATTGGACATAGTATGGGAGGAAACACAATTAGGCTATTAGTTGAACTATTAAAAAATGGAGATAAAAATGAGCAAAATTATTATGCATCACATCAATCAGAAGGGATTTCTCCTTTATTTGAAGGGGGTAAATCTTGGGTAGAGAGCATTACTACCCTTGCAACTCCATTAAATGGTGCGACATTTGCAAATTATGTAGTAAAAAATTTACAAGCTGAAGGAATAGTAATGCTTGCTGGTGCTGCTTTAGGGTCTAACATCACAAAGATGACACTGGATTTAAAATTGGATCAATGGGGCTTAAAGAGATCAAAAGATGAATCACTGGTTGATTTTATTATAGATGCTGAAAATAGCAATGCTTGGAAATCTAATGACAATGCCCTTGCTGATTTAACAACAGATGGCGTAAAAAAACTCAATGATATGACTACAACTTATTCGGATATATATTATTTTTCATATAATGGCAATGCTTCTATAAGAAATCCTTTTTCAGGATATTATTTACCAAATAAAATTGACTTAACTACAAGTACACTTTCATCAATAATTATAGGAAGATATAAACAAAACAATGAACTACCAAATGGGGACAAGGCATGGTGGAAAAATGATACTACTGTAAGCGTCATTTCGGCTCAATATCCATTTGGAGAAGCTCACAAAGCCTATGATGGAATTATGGAAAAAGGCATTTGGATGGTAAATGCTACAATGGAAAACTGGTCGCACAGAGATTTTATTGCTGGTGGAACAAGACAAAGTTATTCAAATGTTTTAAATCTTTATGTAAAAATAGCAACAAATTTAAAGAACTTACAAAAATAATAAAGCTTAAAATAACTTGTGAAAAATCTCAAGTTATTTTTTTTATTTGATTAAAATTGAAAAGAAGGTCAATAATCTAAATAGGAGGGTTTATTATTTTGAATGCACTATTAATAACTATTATCATCATATTATTTATTTTATTTTGCCCCATCCCTATCATATTAAAAGCTAATATAAATGAAGATGGTGGAAGCTTAACTTTATATAAAAAGACTTTTAATTTTCCAAGCTCTAAAATAAGCACTATAACCAATGGAACATTTGAAAAAAAGCCTACAAAAAAACCAAAGAAGAAGAAAAAAAAATCTAAAATAAAAATAGATGTATTAAAGCTTATCAGTTCAATCAATTCAATTAAATTTAAGCCTACTTTTAGAATGAAACTAAACATTCAATATGGTTTTGAAGATGCTATGATCACTGGTATTTCCTATGGCTTTATAGGCAGCATTTTATATTTTTTAAAATGGATAATCGATATACCATTTAAAAGTAAAAAATACGATTTTAAAATCGCTCCTATTTTTGATAAAAACATCCTTTTGCTGTTTTTAGATTGTATAATTTGGCTAAATATAGCAAAGATATTATATATAATGATAATCATAATAAAAAATACTAAAATATCTAAATGAACTTTAAGGAGGAATTAATTTGGAAAATAATCCAATAGAAAGCTTAATGAAGAGTACCATGGAACAATTAAAGAACATGATAGATGTAGATACTATAATTGGGAATCCAATAAATACCCAAGATGGTTCTACAATTTTACCAATATCAAGACTATCTTTAGGATTTGCTTCTGGTGGAAGTGAATATCCGCAAAAAAAAGAAACTTTAGTAAGCGATAAATATGCGTTTGGTGGGGCGGTAGGAGCAGGTGTATCCATTAAACCAATAGCATTTCTTGTAATAAAGAAAGATGGCGAAAGGTTAATCCCTTTAGACAATATCACTCCTGCAGACAAAATTGTGGAGGTAATACCACAGATTATGGAAACAATAAAAAACATCAAAAAAAAATCTAAAGAAAAAGAAGATGAAATTACAACAGCAAATAAGGATAAAATCAAAAAAGACAAAGAGAAAATCATCATAATAGATGATAAAGATAGTAAGTAATAGGAAGGAGCTAAAAGAAAACTCATTCCTTTAGAGGAGCAAAATGTTTATATTGTTATTTTTTTTAGGATCATGTATTGCAAGTTTTTTAAATCTTTGTGCTTATAGAATACCAAAAAATATCAGCATCCTTTTTCCAGGATCATCCTGCGAAAGATGCAATGCTAAAATTGAAAAATTATATATCATGCCTGTTATTGGATACATAATCAGCTTTGGAAAGTGTAAAAAGTGTGGTTCTAAAATACCAATAGCATATCCAATTAGCGAATTTTTATTTGGAATGATGGTAATAGCTGTATATGCTAAATCTGGATTAAATTTTAACTTAATTTTTTTGCACAATTTACTTTTATTGAGTTTTCTTTATTTGATATCTGTTATTGATTTAATTACAATGGAAGTGTATACAAATGTAATAATAGTTTTCTTTTTAATGCTCCTCATTACATCTTGTTTGCAATTATGTTTTGACGAAATTTTTATTAGTGATATATATGTTTCACTAATATCGTCATTTTTCTTCTTTGCTGTTTTTTATATTTTTGCTAAATTGAAGTGGTTTGGATATGGAGACTCCTTTGTAATATTTGTCATGGTCACTTTTTTAAATTTTAACCAAGGGATATTGTCCATCATTCTTTCATTTATCATCGGTGGAGTTGTGGGCATATTTGTAATATTAAGCAAGAAATTTTCCCTTAATAAGATGCCATTTTGTCCATTTTTATGTATTGGTGGAATCATATCTATCTTATTCTCTGAAAATATAATAAGCTTTTACTTATCAAAGATATGAAATTAATTTATCTTTGTTAAATATATGTATTTTAGATAATAGAACAGGTTTTCTCCAATTGGGAAATTGCTTATATCGATGTAATCTTCAACATATTTTCCATCCCACAGAAATACTCTTATATAGTTTTCATCAAGAGCTTCTATGCAATATTTGTTGTTATTTACATCGATGGTCAATTTATACTGTGCTTTTTTGTTTTCCTCATCACCTAAATTTAGTATTTGGTCGGTGGTTAAAAAGTAATCATCTTTAAGTAAAGTTAAAAATCTGATTATTTCACCTTTTTCATCGCTATCAAGAGTAAATCTTTTATAGTAATTTGTTTCTATTGAGCTCATTTTAATTTCATCATTGTATACAATATCTCTGCTTAATTTTGATGTATAGTAATATTTTGATGGCTTTAAATTATAAAATCTATTTATTACTTTATTCGAACAGGATGAAAAAAGCACAATAATTATAAGCAATGCAAATAATTTTATTTTCATTATATCACCTACTGGCTAAAATATAATAAAATATATGTGAAATTGATCTTTATTATGAATTTTTTAAAGATTAAAATAAATATTTTTCTTATGTTTTTTGTTATTGAAAACGAATTAGTATAGTGCTAAAATACATTATAATTTATTTTATTATTTGGGAGGAGCTTTTTTGAATACAGTAGAAGAAAAAAAAGAGATATCTGTAAGGCTCAGAAGAATTGAAGGTCAGGTTAAAGGAATTGAAAAGATGATTCTTTTAGATAGCAATTTTAAGGATGTATTAACTCAGATTTCGGCTGTTAGGGCTGCTCTTAATAGCGTCGGTGTTTTGCTTTTTAAAGATTTTTTTAAGAAGAATCTATCTTTAATGGATATTGATAAAGATGAAAAGCTTGAAGAGGAATTAATGAATAACTTATATGTGTTCCTTAATAAATTTCAATAAATTTTTTATGGCTGGCTGCATATTGCAGTTTTTTTATTTATGAGGTAGGTATGAAAAAAGAAGTTTTAAATATTTTAAGCAAAGGGGAAGGAAATTATGATAAGGTAGAAGTATGTCCCCATTACTCATTATGTGGTGGCTGCAGCATGCTCCATGTTTCTTATGACTATCAACTGAAGATTAAAGAAGAAGCTGTTTTAAAACTATTTAAAGTATACTTTGACGATTTAAACTATGAAGGAATAGTTAGGAGCCCTGAAGTTTACCAGTATAGAAATAAGATGGAATACACATTTGGGGATTTTGAAAAAGGTGGAGATCTTGAAATAGGACTTCACGTTAAAAAGAAAAATTTCTCCATTGTTACTACAGATAAATGCAAATTAGTCCAGGATGATTTTTTAAAGATTTTATCTTTTTGTCAAAACTATTTTAATAAATTGAAAATCCCTCATTATAAAGTAATGAAGAGGGAAGGGCTTTTGAGAAATTTGGTCTTAAGACTAGGAAAAAATACCGGGCAAATCATGATAAATTTAGTTACAACAAGTACGCTCAATTTAGATTATCGTGATTTTTGCGAAGGACTTTTAAGCTTGAATTTAAATGCAACCATTAAATCCATTTTGCATACTGTAAATGATTCTCTTTCAGAAGCTATAATCCCTGAAAGACTACAGGTTTTATATGGTGAAGATCACATTTATGAAATTGTCCTTGGTTTAAAATTTAAAATTTCACCATTTTCTTTTTTTCAAACAAATACCAGAGCTACTGAAATTTTATATGAAACTGTGATTGATTTTTTTGGAGATAAAAAGGGAGTTATCTTTGATCTTTATTGTGGAACAGGTACCATTAGCCAAGTAATTTCTAAAAAAGCTTCTCATGTATATGGAGTTGAAATCGTCCAAGAAGCTGTGACTTCTGCAATAGAAAACGCAAAATTAAATGGTATCACTAATTGTGAATTTTTGTGTGGCGATATTAATGAAATTGTATCAAAATTGCATGTTAAGCCGGACGTTATAATTTTAGACCCTCCAAGACCTGGTGTGGGGAAAAAGGCTTTAAAAAATATAATTGAATTTAATTCTCCAAAGATCATATATGTCTCCTGTAATCCTAATACATTAAGAGATGATTTGGTTATGCTAAAAGAAAATGGATATAAAGTAATCAGGATGAAATTAGTGGATTTATTTCCTAATACTTATCATGTTGAAACGGTTGTTTTGCTCTCGCTCTAATCACTCCAATTTTTACTCTTTTGGGGTTAGTGTGCATAGAGATGTGAATAAGGGTTATAAAGAACCGTTTTACCATATTTTATCTATTTCCTTAATATTAATTAATTTTAGATATTTTTCGCTCAATGAATTGTACATTAATCCATCCAACGTCATATTCGACTAGAATATACGGCAATGGACATCGATTTTTAATTTCGACACTGTTCGAAATCTAGGGTCTCCCCATCTATTTACTTGTTTTGGACTAGACAGCTAATATTTCATTTAATTCTTTTCCACAAACATCCTCAAGCAAAGATCCATCTATGATTTTTTCCTTAACATAAAATTTCATGTGCTCTTTATTGACTTTCACTTTAACCATATCTTTCACCATTTTTTCATTCATGGTCTTTGAAAAATTGGCATATATGAATTTCTTAAAATCTATAATATTATTAAAGAATCTCTCTAAAGCCTCTCTCGTCACTTCTACTGTAACTTGTGTTTTATAAGGTGTAAAATTGGCTATTAATTCTGCTCTTTTCTTTATTTCACTTAAATTTGCACTTGGATTCTTTGTCAATATCCTTATCTTGTGCTTTACATTTAAATCTTCCAATTTCACATTTTCTAATATATAAGCTTGATTCTCAAGGCTCAATCTAGAAAGTTTCCTTGCAGATCTTAATTTCAATTTTTTATCATAAACCAACCTCATCGCATCTGGATAGAGCTTTCTTAAAGTGAGGTAGTTAAAAACTGTGCTTTCGCTTATCCTAAGATCTTTTGCAATAGTCTCAGCAATATTGATTTCTGTCCCCCTGTAAGCTTTAATTCTTTTTAGCATCTCATATTTCTCAAAAATCGCCCTAATAAAGACCTCTTGCGATACTTTTCGATAATTAATATTAGTATCTATTATGATGCTTCGCTGGTAATATTCATCTATAGTATTATCCACAATAAAACAAGGGATTTTGCTAAATCGAATATCCTGAGTATTTTTAAATATATTCGCAAAAGCACTAAACCTTGAATTACCAGAGATTATTGTGTAGTTCTCATCATCTAAAGTCTTTACCAAGATTGGATTAACGAGGCCGATAGTTTGCAGTGATGATATGAGGTTTAAAAGTTCCATATCATCAGGTTTATCGAAATAATTCCATCCACTTCTATCCATTTCAATTTTATCTATATCGATGTAACGAAAGTCTTTAAAGAGGTCTACACCATTTGAAAAATCAATGGCTCTTTTCTTAAGAGTCTTTTCATAAAATCTTCGGAGTTTTTCTTGATTTTCTAAATAATTGTCTCCAACGAGTATCACTTCTTCACTGTGATTTCTAGTGAATTTATCCAAGGTATATTTAGGCAATAGGTCGTCCCCAACTTCAAATGTGATCTTGTCATATATTTCATCAACCTGACTGGAAGTAAGTCTCATATATTCCTCCAATAAAATTATTATTATTATTATATGAGGAAAAAATAAAAAAAGAAC
>JGI20166J26741_11669585_pt1 | contig 11073 bp, 7 predicted proteins | sample TergutCu122P5_FD_26741 | JGI IMG/M metagenome (IMG submission 26741) | reverse complement strand
CGTGCTGCTCGAAACATGTTGAGGAGTGTAGTGTAACATATATATTGTTGAAGATTAAAAGAATTGTGCACTAAGTTGGTATTTTGAAAAGTCTATATTTGTACTTAACTTGAGAATTTATCTGTGCCCCACAAATATCAAAATAAACATTGAAGGCACTTGCCTATAACACGGACCATTTTGAGATTTCACAGTTTTTCACCACATAATGCCACCAGTAGGTCTAATAGATGTTTCTATGGTATGGTACCATACAAATTGCAAAGATTTATCAGTTACCAATGAAGCATAATGTTTTAAACAGTCATCAGGCTTTTGAATATGCTAATGAACTTAGTATTTGTTTGACCACGCATCATTAACAACGATGGTAAAGAAGAAAGCCAATGAGATGCAACAATTGATAAAGCCAAATTCGCTCAACATGTTTCGGGCAGTAATTTTGCCCATCTTCAGGAGCATTAGACTATGTAATACAGCTTATGGTATGTTCATGGTATCGCCCACCGGCAACGTATTGGGTACAACATACCATAAGCTGTATTACACAGTCTAATGCTCCTGAAGATGGGCAAAATTATTGCCCGAAACATGTCAAGCTAATCTGGATTTATCAATAAACCGTTATTGTTGCATCTAGTTGGCTTTCTTCTTTACCATGCTAATGAACCTTTGGTTTCTATAAAAAGTGGGCCTTTCCCCAACTACCAAGTTAGGCATCTGCTTCCCATGATGGACTGTTTTCCTTGGAATTAATTAATTAAATAATCCTTTTAAAAGTTTCAAATTTGTGGATGATTATCTCCATTAAAATGTCATGGACAAACCTGATGCTCTTCCTGTCTGGCACATTATCACAGCCACTTCTTAATGTAATTAAAGACAGACAGAGAACTCAAGGACATGAAGATGGATTGGCATCTATAACAATATATTCTTAACAATTTTACAATAATTAGTGATGTAATGTCTGCTATATTCATGTGAATTTTTAAAAAAGATTTCAGAAGTAGGGGCATCGAAACATTTCCCACCACTCTTGGGTTTATGAATGTTCCTTGTATAATCTTGTAAATAAAACCAACATGGTGCACCATTTTCTTAGTATGTTTATTTCTTTTCTCTCCATGTTTCAGGCAACTATGTGCCCATCATCAGGAGAAATAACTGTATCTGTTCCACTCTGCATGCCAGACAGTCATCCACAAAGAGTGACAAATACCAAGTGTCGCATAGATACAGTTATTTCTCCTGATGATGGGCACATAGTCACCCGAAACATATAGAGAAAACAAATAAACATACTAAGAAAATTGTGCACCATTTTGGCTTTATTTACAAGATTATACAAGGATGCACGGTCAACAAAACATAAAGTTCCTCTAGAACCATAAAAGAAGTACATGGATTCATCATAATTTTTAACCCTTTAATGGACAGTGGTAACTTCAACTGTAACTTTAAAACTGTGCATTTTGTCCAAAAAGTGTTTATGTGTTTTGTCTCATTCTCATGATAAACAGTGATCATTTCCCTAAACCAATGTTTCTCAACCTTCGTGAGACCGCGGCCCGGTAAATTATTTTTTTTTATAAGACGAGGGCCCGGTCCCAACAAATTTACTCATAAATACCTTTCCAATTTTTTTTGTAAGTTCATACATTAAACTAACATAAGTGTTAATTAATTACGGCATAATCATGAAGAGTATTAGTACACTTAAGTATACGGTGTGGCACATTGACAAATACAAAATTACATTTAGATTAGTTATCAACTGGAATAATTAAATCTTGTAGCATATTGTAGTTTCCTCAGGCCTCTCGCGGTCCAGTATAATTGATGCCAGGGCCCAGTACCGGGCCACGGCCTGGCGGTTGAGAAACACTGCCCTAAACGACATTGACCAGTTGGTGTTTGTAATGGAGGCAGACTGTGTTTTCTGTGAGGTAGAAACTGAATTTTTATAAACTTCATATATATATATATATATATATTATATATTATTGTATAGACCTCAGGCTTCAAATAAATAATTTCTTATTACTTTGTGCCATGTTATAAGACTTACAGCAATATAGCAGAGTCCATTAATCACACCATGATGCCGTCGCTCTGCCCCTGCTACAAAGTAGTAACCATCTTTATTAGCAGCAATGAAGAACACAGCATCAAATGCCTGCAATGATAGCAAAAGACAATCTGGCAGTAGTTATTCTGCTTTGTGGGGAGATTTGGAATTCTACAGAAAGTTTGCACAGGGCCACTCTGAAAGGAAAATTACACTTCATTATGCTGCAGTTTGTGATGGATCCATGTGACTGCAGTGTTACAGTATGACCCTGATGTATTTACTGTTAAGTATCACAAACAGCAGGAGGAAAAATGGATTTTGCTATTTGTAACATGAAACGTGATCATAACAGCACTCAAAAACTCTGGATGTCCAAAAACATGCTAAACTATTGTAAGTTTAGGTTCTGAGAATACTTACTGTGTCATATGAGATATATGAGATTGTCATAGCAATAATCATGAAGATGTGATGGCTATGTATCCTGATAAGGACCGAACCATATGACATCACATCCGAGAAGCCCATAATATTAATTACAGGCCATAGCTCATATCACAAATAAATTAATGTGTTGAGATGGAAATTTTGACACAATGTATATGAACTTTAGCATCTGAGATTGTGACATAATGTGTGTGTGTGTGTGTGTGTGTGAACCTTAGCATCTGGTGAGATTGTAACATAATATGTAGGAACCTTAGCATCTGTAGATAGTGGCTGTGCAGCATCCATCTCAGCAGCAGAAGCATGTGACTGCATGCCATAGCCAGCTTGTTTCTTGCCCCAGTGTACACCACAGCTGTTCTGCCACTGAAACACAACATAGTATAAAGGGACCATAGCAAACTTCACTGGTAATGTGAGGTTTCAAACCATTGTGGGAAATGCATGGACTAACATAATCTCCAGCAATGGACCTTCACATATTCTTTTAATCATCCAGGTTTGTTTGGGGATTGTCCATAAATTGATGATCAACCAATCATTGCAGTTCCTCACATATACTCTGTGCAGATGTGCATGTGCATGTGCTTATGCCTTACAGTCACTTGCCACATCAACACACATATTGAGACAGTAGATTTGTGAAATGTTGGATTTTTATGTGAATTGAACATTTAATAAACATGAACATATTGACCATAGCATACCTTCCTGACCTGCATTTTTAAGGCTCTGGAACATGCATTTAGATCAAATTGAGAGGCTGCCTAATATTCCTTTTTGTTTACTTAGTCAATCCACATTAATCCAAGGATGAAAACTTACAAATATACACTGAACTTTACAACATTCTTCATTACCTCTACAGCCCTGGAGCAGAACTAATAAGACATATATAAAACTGTATCAATAGTTAATCCCGTGTCTGGAGCAACAGCACAGCTGGCATGGTCTTTTTTTCTTTTGTTATTTTATGTTAAATTTACATTTCTGATACTGTTTTTTTTATATCCATACCATTAATAAGCAAAGATCAAATCATGCTGTGCAACAGTGGGGATACAACTGTTGTGAGAAGTATGAACGATAATGCTTTTCAGCAAATCGTCCAGAAATTTGATGCGCTTAATTGGGTTTTGAGAAAGGTTTTATTTACACATTTAATTTTTTTTTTAAATCTTGAGGGTAGCAGAATTTCGAATTATTTGGGACTGCAATGTGGTTTCTCTCAGCCCTGCTTAATGCAGCCATTACACTATAAGCAGTAATAAATTTCCTAAATTATATGAAAGTGAGTCTTTCCCGGTGGCCCAGCAGTCTTAGGGCATAAGTCTGCAGCCGTTTGCTTGCTTGGATTGCGGGTTCGAATCCCGCAGGGGCATGCGTGTCTGTCTCTTATGGATGTTGGGTGTTGTCAGGTAGAGGTCTCTGCAACACGCCGATCCCTTGTCCAGAGGAGTTCTACCGAGTGTGGTGTGTCTAAACTCTGTAGAGCTCAAAACCTCAACAATGAGGCGACCTTTGCCCGAGTACGGCTGTTGCATCATAAGGGGAAAAATAAATTGAAACTCATGTTATATTCCTTCTGTTCATTTAATACTTGAATGTGCTGATGGAGATGAGCAGTCAACTTCCTGAACCAATTGTCATGTTACCACCATGAACGATCCCCGGTAACCAATGAATGAGGCTGGGTGGGTCTCAGGGCCAGTTTCCACGTTTTGGAGATTAAAATAATCTTTGGCCAATCGGGAATGGAGCCATGATTTCTCGGTTTCCCAGACCCTAGCCAAGTCACTACACCGTCTACAACCCTGCCTCCTGAATCTTGTAATATTGGCCTAATATATATGGACATTCTACTTGTGGTGAATTTTTGAGATTCTTCTCAGCCCTGGAGCAAATACCGAGCCGCTTCTGTGCAGCAAACTACAGTACAGTCCAGTTCCCATTGTATTACCGTGTCCGACCAACCTTTACAAGAAGGATGAGCGGGAGATGCCTAGAAGCCATCAGAGCCGTGAATGTTCTCTTAGTTCACGCGTAATACACGTAATGTCTCTCGCTACGTCCGTTATTTCTGTTCCCTCTTATTCGTTCATTTAAACTTTAGACCGGTCATTTCGTCACAAGGTTTTTCTTATTGTTTTCCTCTATTTCAGCAAATCCTGAAGCTGTATCAAATTCCAGCTTAAGGTATTTCTTATTAATCAGAACATAGAAATTCCGCGGCCCTATTCTCTTACCATTACATCCTACCGCTATATGAAACGCCCCTAAAATGAAGTGTCTCTCACCGCAGACCTCACAACGTTAATTTAGGGCATTATTTTTCAGAGACGTCGGGATGGCCACTCGCTACAAGCTGGGCGGCTCGGGGTTCGAACCCCTGTTGAGGCGAGACTTTCCACACTCGTCCAGACCGGCCTTGACACTAAACCAGTCTCCTGTACAATAGGCAATGGGGCTTTCTCCCGGCGGTAAAGCGGCCGGGGCGTGACACTGACCACCCACCCCCATCTTGTGCCAGTTTAGGAATGAGTAGTGCTATCTATACTTCTCTCCCTCTGTGCCTGCGGTGCTTGTCGTGGGGAGAAGTTAATGAGCTAGCTGAAATAAACATTTACGGTAACTTACCCGTCTCAGTTTTAATATGGCGAAGAAGACAACGCATTTGAGCGGATACCACTTGCCCGGTTGCTGGTAAACTCCAAGTATAGGCGGCGGATCCTTCTGTCTGATGAATAAAATGACAGCGAGTAAAACCACTAGCAGTGACACCCACAGCAACATTGTAGCCACTGACCCGTCCTTATGTTACAATTTAACACGATGCCCAGACAGATAAGATACTGGTAACAGACGAACACCTGTGCGCTTTCATAGCAGGAGTTGTTTGCTACTTGACCCCGAGATACAAGGAAACCACTTTATACCGCCTTTAAAGTCAGCGTGTATCTGCGAGCTGTGTGCGTAATCAGTGTCTGCAGAGTTTGCGCTTTTAGATAAAGTAAATATTGCCATTTCCGAAAACATCCGACCAGGCACAGTCTTGTTTACTTCCAGGAGCTCTCGGTTTGCATTTGCAGGTCTTATAGTAACCGTCGTTGTCTCCAATACCCCCTCCCCCTCTCCCCCTTTAAGTGCACCTTTCCTCACTCCAACATTCAAAATGTTGACAGAGCAAAGTTCGCATAATCGTTCCAGATACCGTATGCCGGTCGTGATCACCGCCCGAGATTTCATGCCGTTGTCACCATGACTGGCATATCGCTCCCTGAACCCATCATCGTGACTGGATTATGTAACTCAGCAGTGATGAATCTGAATCTGTTCCGCGTATCCCTACAAAACCTTGTCGCAGTGCCACTTTGTCCACCTCAAAACCAACAAGAAGTGACCTGGGACCGAACCTGAGTCTATTGGTTGAGAAGCCAGCGACTAACCGTATGATAAATTGTACGGACACTCTGGTTTAGCGAGACTTTAAAACATGTCTCTCAACCTACGGCCCGCCAGGTTGTATAATGTGTTCCATGGCAACATTTGTAAATTATACACATATGTAATGAAAATTACATAATAATTTAGGCAGTTGGGTATACCACTTATTGCTGTTTTTCCACGTGCGACCCGCGAACAAACCCGCAATAATGGGTGTGGACCTTTGCCATAAAAAGTTGGACGCCCATGCCTTAAAACATGAATTCCGTTTAAAACAAATTGGAATAGGAAGCGAGTGAAAAGCTCAGAGTAATAATTGATGTTTTAAAAGACCATGGGCGTCGCTGAGGCATGTATTTGGATGTGAAGAAATTATTCGTATTCATTCGTAGTGCCTTTATCTTCCGGGCCAATCAGTCAAGCTTAAACACGAAAGGAGACTTCGGTCATCAACTTCATTGTTTCTTTATTAATATTGCGGCCACGAAATGGGGAGAGGTGGTGTGTATGGAACAATAGCTCGCATTGTTGCCGACTGTTGTAATGTCAAGTTCCCGAGCACTGTAATAGTACAACTTCGGTGAAATCAATAGATGGGAGCGCAGTCGGGAAGTGGCATTAATCCAGCCCTACATTTCCACGGATTACCATTTAGCTTACTCTACTACCACTAACACGTGCTACCAGCCTCTCGCTTGACCGAGTTTTTCACAGTTTTTTTCAGTCAGCATCTGAAATAGTACTTCAAATTGACCAGATCAGTTCCTCAGAAATCCCACCCGCTCACATGTTATGATGATCGTAACATTTGTGAAATTATTGACCACCTGCAGTTGAACTAGCGTCATTTAATGCCCTTACAATGAATTGAATGGAAGAACGGTGTTCGATATGGCTGCTCCTCTAGAAATTACATTACATAGCATTACAATATTGAGGGACTGAGTTTGTAAGACAGATGGAATAAATAAGACGTTGTAGAACGTTGGTGGGGAATCGTCCATAGATCGAGCGTTGAATTCCAAGAGAGTATGGAAAACATAGTTAACATGGGAGTCAGAGGATATGATTAACGCGGATTCGATGGCATTGAACCCAAAAATGGGCCCAATGTCTCTTCTGTGGTTCAGATATTAAATTCTAAGTTTAAAAGACGATGGGCTGGTTGAGTGGTCGTTTCGTGTTTCATTGGTTACTTGGTTTATTGGTTACTCTGTTTCCAGTGTATCTTCCTATCTCATTTAGGTTTTTTATTATCACTCAGCTACGGAGCTAGACAGGTGTTTAAGAACATAATAAGGAATACTTATTTGCTACCTCCTTACGAAAAGACCTGATATTCTGGTTCGATTATACATCTTCCAGACACAAACAGGCTTCCACTGGTAAAGTCATCACATAAAGAGATGATGTGCTATCACTGCATGAACGCCAAGTTGAATGTGGTAATTTTTCGCGAAAGGGGCCCATTGTAAAGGAAAAAAGGCACGTAATAAATTATATAGTTTTCAGTAAGTGCTACAGTTATTTGAAATGCTTCTCTGCGTTGCGTGTATATAAATACATACGAAGGAAAACTTATTTTCTAGGGAATTTGAATTTCCAGCGAGCAGTGTGTTTCACTGAAATCTGTGTGCTTGGAATGGTTCACTCTGAAAACAAGGACATTCCAGTACCGATATGAATTCGGGCTCTCTGCTATATCCTACAAAAGCTGAATATTTCTCTCGTCACACTAAATTCCAATGCCGCAGGTTTCAGTTTATCAGACAGAAATCTTTTACTTAAAATAAATGTGTAGCATGTGTTCCACTCCCAGCACTTTGCACAAAATACAACTACAGATGATCCGTGTCTGTATTGCAGGGTCGACTGACGGGCATTTTATTTAACTCGCCAGTAATTTTATTCCTGAATTTAACCGCAGATTAAACCTTGCATCCTACAAATAAAGAAGTAATGATATATTAGGAACACTTAACACACGGTTACATAGGTGGCCTGAAGGGTATTTCATTCCTAAGGGAGGGAAAATTTTGGTAACATATTTGTTACCATTCTGCGAATCAACTGCTATGTAAATCATGGCAGCTGAAGGTACGTAGAATTGTATGCTTTAGGAGCTACGGTAGTAGTGCTTTTTATCAGAGGTTTGTGATCGGCTTGTAACATATTTATTAGAAGTGTATTATAATATGTGTGTAATTTGGAAATTCATAATATGTTGACGAGCAACGCCTTGGTATTTGATGTTCGTTTCACTGTCAGACGGAACAGCTCATTGTTACATGAATTTTTATTATTGTACTTTGATTTTAACGCAGTGTTACAAACGTCACCAGTTAAAAACTAAAAGACTTAGTTGACTGTTTTTAAGTTACAGAACTTCACGACACATTAGATCTTTCGGGGCAAGGACTGAAGAAACTCCTTAAAGCTCAACCCCACGATGCACAAGTCGTGACAACTTTGATAGTAGACAACAACGAACTGCAGAGATGGGATAATATTGATTCCTATACTGTACTGAAAAAGGTAGGGAAGTGTTGCATGCGATTTGGAACACCTTGTATGAGATAAAAGTCTGTTATGAAGTAAGAGTTTAAGTAACACCATTTCCCTGGTGTTAGGTTCAGTTTATGTTTAAACATTAGTGTAGGAAAGCCGCGTAATTGTGTGTATAAGAGTGGCCTATACTTCTGATGTTTGTTAACTCAAAAAATAATGAGAAGTTACATTTATGTTCTTACCGTGCACATTGAATAATAAATTGTGCATGTGTTGGTATAAAATAAACATTTAGTAGTGAGAAGTGTCAAAAAATGTTTTGTGCTGAATATGGCATTGAGAATGACAGTTTATGTGAAGTATGTTATATATTCACCAGGTATGTGCTCAGGTTCGTTCAATACATGATTGTAATATTGACACAGAACATGGCTTTTCCATTTACCCTGTTGTTGCTAATAATATTAGGTTAAGTTACCTTAGTTTATGTTCATTTTGTTACCTGTGAGTAAGAGTACGGGATCACAACATTTGTGTGAAGTGGACGTTCAACATCATAGTCTTAACTCTTCAAAAATGTTCTGATATTTTTCTCATCATTTTATATCAATTACAAATTTAATTATAGTTCCTCATATCTGATTATGATTTTCCATTTCTCCAGTTTGGGGTTTTATATCAACCTTGTTTGGATAAAATGTAAAGCTTTCACAGTGACTGAATTCAGTAAAATATTCTTGGGCTAGCATCTGCATCAGGTGGTTGAATGGTGAGTAAACCAATGTTTCAAGGACCATCTGTGTCCTCGTCATTTGGATGATGATAGGAACAGAGATGGTCCTCTGAATGTTGGTTTACTCGACATTCAAACACCTGACGCAGCTGGTAGCCCAAGAATATTTTACCGAAAATCAACATTAACTGTTATACCATAGTTATACCTTATGCACTTGTGCCAGTGACTGTAATGGTTTTGAAAACATTCCTGGAAGCCATTTTGTGAAAGCCTTTTCAGCTGTTCCTGTACACTCTTAATGATGTCAGTAACATCACAAATGCACTATCTCTTAAACACTGATTTCAGTAGAAGGAACAGGTAAAAATCAACTGGAGCCAGGTCTGGAGGGTATAGAGGATGCTCCAGTGTTGTCACATTGTTCTTTGCTAAGAAAGCCTTGACCAAAACTGACCGGTGTGCTGGGGCATTGTCGTGAAGGAGAAACCAGCTGTTGGTTCTCCATTTTTGGGGGTGTTTCCTTCTGACCGCATCCCTGAGGTGATGAAAGATGTCATTGTACATTCATTTATTGACAGTTGTACCTACAGGGATGAATTCATGATTATACCAACAGATCCCTGTAAATTATACCAGTGAATTCCAGGAACTTTTTGAAGCTACTGTGTATTAGCTAAACATTTGGATTATACGTGTCATGTATTCAGTGTTAAAATATACCTCATTCTGCTTTCATAGGTGAAGAGGTATACTCATGGGTTAGAAATGAGTGTAATTTGTGACCATGTTAGTGAGTTTGCAGTATAATTATGATGAGTTACTTTTTCAGGTCCTACCTCTATCAGTTTATTATTGTACATTCTTATGTGGTTTTTGTTATATTGACTTGCTGAGTCTGTGTGTGCATGCAGGCACACACTGTTGCATTATTTTATGTGTAAGAGTTTTCATATTCAACAGCTGTCAGCAACTCACAATCAGTTGCTACGGATGTATGGTGTTACTCGACTGCATGGGCTGACAACACTGAACTTGGCGCACAACAACATTTTGACCATTGAAGGACTGAAGGACCTTGTGCATTTGAAATGGCTCTGCCTTGCAGCTAACAGTATCAAGGTATCCACTCGTATGTAACATCTTGTAGGGTAGTTCCAGCATTGCTTGAATGTTACATAACTAAACATCCCAGAATTGTTTAGGACCACATGGATTAATACGGAGTTGCATATCCCAGTGCACATTTTGTATAATTGTATATGCATATTGTTATAGATTATAAATTTTATCTATATTTATTTCTGATCTTGCATAACATAGCTGGTTATGTGACCAGTCTGTGGGCTGCATGAACAAGGAATTCAATTGCCAGTAGGGGCAAGAGATTTTTATCATCTCCAGAATGTCCAGGCAGGCTCTGGAGCCCACTGAGCTCTTGTTTAATTGGCACTAGGGGCTCTTCCATGTGAGTTTTGACCCTCAGAACCATTATAACCTGCCATAATTAACCTGCTAGTGAATCCAAACACAATGAAACAGGAAGGACATGTGTAGTACGAAAGCCAACCTGGGAAGAACATGGTGTGGACCCACAACTGTGTTTTGCACTTTTGTATCAATTTTGCGTATATGGTATTTATGTATCCCAATAGCTTGTTCAGGATTTCTTGTTCATATCACTTCATCTTAATCTTAAGGTGAGTCATCCCCGTTGTGTTGTCAAGAACAAGTACGTGAAGAAAATCCTATTTTGTACAGTCACATAACACAACTAAACATAAAACTAAGTTTATTACAGTATTACAACAACATGTTTCGGCCTAAATTATCGGCCATCTTCAGGTTGTATATGAAACCTATATAG
>JGI20166J26741_11669474_pt1 | contig 11077 bp, 4 predicted proteins | sample TergutCu122P5_FD_26741 | JGI IMG/M metagenome (IMG submission 26741) | reverse complement strand
GAAGTTAGACATTCTCATTCCACAGTAAGTATCTCGAATATCCATCAGTTCGTGCCTTTCGGCAGTCAGGCCGTCTGTACTGCGTAGTGTCAGTATCATACAGCTCCCTGTGACAATTTCCAGGTGTTTTCTCTTCAATGTTCCCACTTGATAAATTTCAGTTCTGGTACAGCAGCCACAAGTTCTTCTACATATTTATCACACAAACTACGACAGTTCCCCATACGCAATAGTCTCAGGTGTGGCAAATATGAAGGCACAGGTACCAAGAATGCACCTACAAATATAAGATAAATGTAAATAGTCCACGTTACTATTGCATAAAAATCATACAAGGTTGAGGCAAGACATATTTCTAGTGGACTAACACATCACATACATAACATAAAGTACCTCTGATTCTCATTTGCACTTTTACAGTACAATTCTTGTAATAAATGTGTTGAAGGTAACAAATTTATAATTTAATATTTCACATGACAAGCAATTATCTCTCTGCTTGTAGAGAGTCCTGTTCTAACACTTATGAGTGGGTGTGCTATGGATATACTTGGAGTGGGTAACTGCCCTCAAATGAGGTGCAATGTCAATCACGCAGTAAGCCGATGCAGCTCTGTGTCAACGAGCCTGTGCAACAAATTATATGCAGATGGTTATGTACACCACTGTTATGGTTCTAAAGATCCCAGTACAGTGCAGTTGCTCATAGACACAACTGTATTGCAGTAAAGCCTTATTCCAAGTGCTTGTCTAAGCACCACAACATGAAAACTTATGGGGACAGGAGGTATAAATCCATGCATATTTATGTTTGGAAAAAGGTGGAGGTGACATTAAAAACTGGGAAACAGGACCAAGTACTCACTAGACAGGAGGCTGGGTGACAGAGAGAAAGGCACATACTTGGAAAAAAATTCTCTCTCCCTTGCCCAGAATCAAACCCACATTCCTCGATAAACGAGCCATTCACTTTGTTACTACTCTGACTGAGCTAGTCAGCTCATACTATACAAAGGCATGAAGAACTTTCAAAATTAGTTCTTTTAAGGATTACAAAATTCTAAAAACCATAAAATAATCGTTTCTTTCATATGGATCACTAGTGCAAATACGAGTACTAACATAAAATAACGAAGGAAAACTTCTTCCCAGACAAGAATGGAAATTAAAATATTAAGATCAAATAAGGAATTAAGGTATTAAAGAGGAACTAGAGAGGAATTTACAGACACAGTATCAGCTAGAAACGAAAAAATTGGGAAGATGCTGAAAATGATAATCGATTATCAAAATAAAATAATTCTGAATTAAATTTTGCAAAGAAACGGTAATGCTTGAAGGCCAATAAAAATATACTGTACTGACTACAGGAAACACATATCACTGCTCAAATCCTTAAAATGTGGACGACAATAAGGGGGTGTATTTGATTACAGCATGCTATACAATGGAGTATTAAAGAAAAGGTATGAAGTTATGTGGTGAATTATACCGGCTCACAATACGGTCCAGTTGTTGACCTTTTTGGTCAGTGTTGAACCTGCTGCAAGGATATCATACACTATGGCTTTAAAAAACAACGTAAATTCGGGGACTTCAAAGAGTGCCCACACATACCTGTAATGCACTCTAGATCCCACAAATTCAGTACACGCAGCTGATTGCAGTTACGTATTACCATGCTCATGCCGTCATCAGTTATATCGTGACACCAAAGCAATGTCAAGTCTTTCAAATGTATGCATCTGTAAATAAAAAGACAATAATAATCTTACTTCACAGCCATACACAGACATTTGCACTTCATGTTCAAGAGAGACCACAACATTTAGACATGTAAATGTGTTAATTTATTGCACCTTTCTGCAATTCCTTTCAATCCTTCATCATCCAGATCGGACCACCCTGACAAGTCCAACCGCACTATGGAAGCCATGGAAGGTCGATGAAGAAACTCGGTCAATGCTTCGGCAGTGAAATCGAAACGCCCCTCGAGACGCAACGATGTAAGTTCATGCAGTGGCCCAATCCCCTCCAGCAACCCTATGTCTGTCATTGTACCATTAGAGCATATTTCCAGTTCCTGAAGACTGTAATACATCAATAACATTAAATGTCAGCGAACTCAGAATGACAGCTTAATTACAACAGTCTTGTTAGTGTATTCATAATGTTCTGTATTACCATTATGAAAACAAAAATTCCTTTTACTGCCAGAATAGTGGATAATATGATTTGTGATGAACTTCATCAGTTGTTCCAGACAAACAAAACAACAGTAAATTCAAAGGCAATAACAACCCTCTATATCTTATCATCTCACCAAGCGTTCATATTTCATCAATGCCATACAACTTGCACAGTTGAACAGTATGATGAAATAAATAGAAATTTAATTCTCTTTTCTACCCAAGTTTTGAATATAAAAAAACTTGTGATTTATATATGGTAGGGATGGTGAACTTCTTACATCCAAAGTTTCCTACCAATTACACGTGGTGCCAGCCATTTCCAATGCGAGCCTCTTGTCCAAAACTTTTTAGAAATTTAAAATAAAAAAATTGCTAATAAGCAATTAGAAAAAGAGATTGAAAGGTTGTTTTCTGATGTTTTCCTCTCAATAAATCTACAGTTCTGTACACATAAGGAATAAACAAAAACAAAAATAAATTTGTCTTGCATAAAATGTTTCTTCACTCTAACTGGTAGCCCCACATGTTGCTACATACAAATGCCTAAAATTACAGTTGGCTGGAAAGTGATTTCATATTGTGTGGTACACAAGCTTCCCAAAACATGGATATATTATCTAACAAACACAATCACATCACATATTACACATGTTATAGTTTGGCTGCCAAAATACACCAACACCAGAATATATAATATACAAAACAAAGAACACAAGCAATGGCTATTTAGGTGTTTTCCTGACTGAGCAAACGTGGTTAACAAATACATAAAAACTGTAAAAATTAAACCTCATAACATCACATTACCTGTCACAATTTCTAAGATACGAAAAAGCAACATCCGTGAGAAGATTTCCATCGAAGATCAGGGTTGTCAACTGCTTTCCAAGTCTATCAATAACATGGATTATATCACCATCTTTCGGTGTCACACCATCCACGTTCAGTTTTTTCAAGTTCTGGCAATTGTCCGCAATCAGGCGGAGTGTTAGCCCTCTTAATGCCTGTTGAAAAGAAAACATCTCTTTTACTTTCACTAAAACAGTACTCATAGTTGTGTTAATTACTAGGCATTGTACATTAACTTACATAAAATTAATGCACAATAATAGGTATTTTATACCAATTGCCCTTTCTGCTTTATCTTCGCAACCAGGCAGGCAAAGTAAGTATAACCTAACAGTGAGTTTCATTTATGCAACCAATGTTGCAGTAAAAGAGCAACAAGTGTTACATATTCCAAAAGTGTGTGTTTGTGGCCTTAGGTTTCGAGCATGCAATGCGCACGCTCCGTACTGTCATCTGTGACCATTCCGCTACTAATATATTTTTTCACATTATCTTATTGATGGCAGGATTTTTAAAAAAATTATTACCCAAAATGAAAATGTGTTTTGATTTTTTCTTCAACTTTTGTCTGTAAAATTTCTCATTCTAAGAAGAACTGAGCGAGATATGATCAAAAATGTTTATTGATCTTCACGTTCAGCAGATTTTCAAAAATATTCATGAAAGGACGCCGAGTGGGAGCTGAGGTAAGAGTTCCTTTTCACAATTTTACGAAAGCACATAATTACTGAATGAATTTTGATGAAAATTTTAATGAATTTTCTATCTCTATTAATACCCCAAAAAACATAATATTTTAGTACCTGGAACTGTTTTCACACTGTGGTGAGAAGTTCTGTTGGCACATACTCAGTTCCACGCTGGAGAATCTGCTATTCTTAACCACTGAACAATTCAGTACATACTGACATAACCTGTCACCTGACTGTGACAACAGACAGTTATGAAACACAATATAATTTTTATTTTTTAAGCACTATTTGATTTACATAGCCCAGACGCCAGGTAATACGAAGTGCACTATTCCGCTATCAGAAATCTTTAGGAATTAAATTTAAATTTTAGAATTTTTATTATTCCTTTGGTATAACATAAACTTATTTGATATAAACCCATCCAGACTGGTCCTGGGGCCCACCCAGCCTCTTATACAAATGGAACCGGGTCTGTTCCAAGGCGCAGCGGCCAGAGTGTGGTTTTGGCCACTTTTCCCCTTCTAGCGCCCAAGTTATATAGAGAGAAGAACTCTACATCTACTCTGCCTCTGGGCCTTTGTGTCCTGTCTAGTATGAATTTTACCTATACCTTAATTCTTCATTGCCAGATTTACATGCCCAGTGTTAGCTGCAGGCAACTGGAATTTAAATGACAGCCACATAAAGAATGCCTTTAAACGCCAGAATCTTAACCTGATGCTAAGCATTTTTAGCATCTCACTGCATGACAGTTACGCCTGACATTAGGTGCAAAAGGATTCGGAGCACAAATTTAGTGCCAAACCACACTGAGCCCAGTCTCTATTCTACGTTAAGACAAAATCAAACACACCAACTTTCCCAAAAGCAGCCCACTGCACATAAAATATGTACATAAAATATGCATCTCCTTCATAACTAAAAAATTATTTTGAAATGTTTCTTTAATGTCATGTACAAGCGAATATTGAAAAAAATAACTTCCAGTTTAATGCAGCTACTGCTGATGTATACGCAATTTGGGTATCTGTGTATTTTTAAGTATTACTGATTCATCTCCCAGCAAGTACATTGCAATATATAATAAATGTACCTCAGTACCACTGACAGATGCACAATTGCGAAAAAAATGTTCAGAAATTGTGCACATCTAATCTCAGTCTTGTGACCACAATAAATAATGCAAGGACAGGCACATTTTTTTTCAGAAATCGAATATTGACTTCAGCAGCAACAGTAAAGTTTTAACCTTTATCCAACCGAGGTGGGTATTTAAATTTTAGCACATGCTTTATGGAAAAAAATTACTTGAACAGATAATGAAAAAATCATGAAATAAATGCCACTTTGTGTAAAATAAAATTCATATTAAGCAGCATGACTTAAAACTGCAGTAAATTTCTTTCTTGCCTCAATATATACAATGTATTTTTAGTTGTGTTCTCCTATATGCTTCATGTATGCGAACACAACCCTCTAACAGTTTAACATAAACATAATGTACCTGACAGTGTGAAAGGTTTAGTTCAGAGAGTTTCTTCAGGCGTGGTATGAAACAGCAACCAGTGTTTGTAAGTGAATCGCAACCCTCCAATGACAGGCTCTCCAGGTCCGGGTAAAAGGACACAATATTAGCTAACAGGCCAGTGTTGTCCTCACCAAGCGAGCATTCCTGGAGATTCAGTTTCCTGAGATAACCACCGATGCGAAAGAGAAATTCTAGAATACGTGCCGCATCATTACGTTCGCGGATGATGAGCGAGTGCAGTGCAGGTGCATTTGTTAACACCTGAAAAGGAATGTTATATCAGCACTTTTTTTGTCCATCAATAAAATAAATTCCAAGAACACCTTACACAATGTCTGTTTCCGTAAACTGAAGATTCATGTCTTCATTAATATCACACAACCAAGACTGCCAGATGCTTAAGGACGAAGCAGTACATCCATCCAAAATATCTGTATTTACTAGCCACCACAGCATATCATCCCACAAGATTTGAAACTTCTTCTACAATACTGTCAGAACCTGACAACTCATACTTTCCTTCGGGTGCGTACACACCAACAGTGTCGAGTCGAGTCCAATGCAGTCCAGTCAGGCTACAAAGACGCGGCAGTGACTCTTTAGCTTACTTTCAATGGCCGCCGCGGCAGTGCGTACACACCGGCAGAGTCGAGTCAAGTCCAGTCACAAGAGTCTTGCCGAGTCAAGAGTCTTGATGCCGCATGTTCTGCTTTCGTCAGTCGGATTCTAGTGATCGGACGTGACGGCTGCTGCATTGAAGAGGAAATAGATGTGAAATTTGTTCTTTTTCATAATTTTGGAAATACAAGTACCATACTTGTAATATTGTATGAACTTCTGATAGTAAATTAAGGACGGGATCCTGTGTTCGAATATACATTACAATTCGAATTGAACAAAAAATACATAAGCTGCTATACACTCGTAAATAGAATTGAAGAAATAATGCTAAATAGGAATATATCGTAACACTACCAAAGGCACTAAATAAAAAAAAATGTAGCTCCAGTATTATCGCGAATATCTTTCTTGTCTCCTACAGATTTTGACCGATACTTCGGTCCCTGCAGTTACTGAAAGGTTTACGTGGCGCCCAGGTCTAACCTCATATCCCCTGCCAGCGAACCCAAGTTAACCTACCCTGAAGATATTCAGGAAGCAATCAGTGGTCTCAAGATCAGCAAAGTTACGGAACCGAACGGTATCCCGAACATTGTCTTGAAGCATCTCCCACAGCGAGCGGTATCTGCCCTGGTACTGATCTTCACTGCATTTCTCCTTACCGGTCTCTTTCCTACAGTGTGGAAGCAAGCCCGAGTGATCTCTATACATAAACCGGGGAAGGATCCAGCACTTCCCTCATCCTATCAGCACATTAGACTTTTCGACACGATTGGTAAACTATTTGAAAAGATCATTTAGCTAGGATCTTACACAAAGTAAACGTGCACGGACTGATGCGGGCTGAGTAGTTAAGGTTTTGCCCCAGACAAAGCACTTCCTTGCAGCTGGCCTGCCTCCTTGAAAGAATCATCATGCACTTTGGTGAAAAGAGGCTAACAGGCGCAGTCTTCCTCAACGTGGCGAAAGTCTTCGGTAACTTCTGGATCAATGGCCTCCTCTACAAACTAACACTCCTGAATTTCCCGTCTTATATATTCCATAAAGCTCCTCTTACCTCTGGGGTAAGGCGTTCGAAGCGTCCTTCTAGACGGCCACCTCATCTCGTCGAGATATGCGGGACGGAGGGGCTCATGGAGGATTGATCTACCCTGTCCTCTTCAGTCTGTGTGTCGACATTTACTCACCCTCGCACCACGTCGAGTTAGCCCTCTACGCGGACGATACGGCCATCATCGCCACGTTACACAAGCGGAAGCGGCTCTTCAGGTAACTGGAGTCATATCTCAATGACCTTCAACGGAGGTTGAGTCAATGGAGAATCGCCATTAATGTGTCTAAGAGCACCGCAATAATATTGGCGCGTGCCGGACGGCGCTTCATCCAGCCCCGACCAGTAACAATCTTCGCCGAATCAATCGAATGGGTCGACACCATTCGTTATCTGGGGTTTACCGTTCACAAAGGTCTCACTTGGTCGCCTTACATCGATCAGGTTCTAAGGAATACTGCTCAGAGAATGGAAATGCTGGGTCCCCTCCTGAACAGGAATGGTCATCTCTCCGTCAGGAACAGAGTCCTGCTATATAAGCATCCCATCCGCACAATGATGCATTATGCGTGCCCCGCGTGGAGTTCCTCTGCCCGCTTTAACGTCCGGAGGCTACAGGTATTACAATCCTCGTGTTTTCGCCTTGCTATCGTGCCGCCTGGTACGTAAGTATTAGGCAGATACACGAGTATGTGGGTGTTCAGCTGTTTGTCGAACACATGAGAGCCCTAACTGCGAGCTTTGATTAAAAATGAGCTGATGTGGGATCCTCTAGTACGACAACTCAGCAGACATATACGCTGACCGAGGGGTAACCCAGTCGCCTGACGCGATAGCCAAACGCGGCAGGGTCCAACAGGCCAGTCGACTAAACGAATCGTGTTCGACGCTGATCAGCCGAGCTCCTTTCGGCTACCCTGACTGAGGTTTGCTGTGAATTTACTCAGTTTTAAAGCAAATGCCAGGGCATAAGATGCAAAGTCGGCGGCTTCACCTAAGCACCTTAAATAAGTCGCATACCTGCAGTTTGTGACTGTGCCAGTATGGGCTCAGAAACCAGACAGCCAACCAAGCAAAGTTTATCCCTTCCATATTTAGTCTAGTGCCACCTAGGCACTACTCTTTGGCTAGATCAGTCGAAACCCCCAGCCTGAATTCAAAATCCTTAGCGTAAGCATATTCCCCTGTTAGAGTTAAGGCGTCTGTTATAGAGCCCAGCTACGCGGTTAAAAGCGGGAATGTCTATCAAACATGGAGACCACCCAGGTAATGGCTTTGGCTTGGCTTGGCTTGGCTTGGAAGTGGGGGAATAACCAAGCACTTGGCAGTGTTATTACGAGACCTAAATACAGAGTAAAAATCAAGTGCAGGTTTAACAAGGCACAACAGAATTGTTCCCCATCCTAAAAGGTGTAAGACAAGGCTGCATCTTATCTCCTGATCTGTTTAATCTATAAAGTGAAAACATTATAAAGACGGAAGGAGTACTTGATATAATACAGGTATCGGAAAGTGACATAAAAAATGAAAACCTTAACACAACGCAGATTTTATCACTGTACTAGTGGAAAACAAAGTGATAATACTGAACTGATAAGAAGAGCCAAATACAGTAGTGAAAGGGTGGGTATCAATTTGAACCTACAGAAGACTACAGAAAAGAGAACTGTGGAAAAAGCGAACATAATTTTATATGGTCAAAATAGCAACACAGTAATCAACTACAAGGTGTTGGTGGTTCCCACCACCAATGACAGATACACAAGTGAAGAGGCCAAGAAAATAACAAGCTTAAGCAAAGCAGCAATGGTAAATTTGACAAAAATAATTGAAGACTTGGAAGTCTCGACCAAAACAATCTTTCCAACGGCACTGTGCGTGTGCAAAGGAAACCAGATATAAGAAAGTTTGATGATATCATGGAGAGGAAGAAGGATGAATGAATAAGTGACTAACCAGATTACGCCCAAGCACTCTCTGGAAACTTTGACATAAATGCATAGCTCAGGGTTTATTAAAATAGTTTTGATATTAGGACTGACAGATGGCAGTTGACAATAAGGAAGACAGTGTACAAGGTGATCAGCAGAAATATGAGGAACCGTGAAAGTGAAATGGTGAAATATTTAAACAGCCACGCAAAACAGAGTGCAATGAAGGGGCCTGATTTATAAGGCCATGAAAAACAGAAAATGTCAGAACAAATAATGGGTAGCTAATCCCAGAACTTCTTGCTAACAGAATCCAATAAGATAATCAGCGGTCTTTTATGACCTAGAGGCGCTGTTGTTGCTGCTGCTAAACCAACTAACAGGTTTACTAAACACTGGTATTTACACGTTGCACATCAAACAGAAAAAAAATTTAATAATTACCAACATTTTGCAATGTTTCCTTTTATAGCAAAATATTCATATAATGTCGTATTAATCATTGGTAACACACAGTCAGTTCATGCTGCAGATGAGTATACAACAGTAATGGGGGTCAGTAGTATACACCTCAAACTTACAAACTCAATATTTCAGCCTCACTATGCCAAAGAAAGAAACTCAAAATTCATTGCTTCATAGTGGAATTTTCATTTCACTAAATGATAAACACCAACACAATGGACTTTGCACTTAACACTAAGTTAGTCTAGAATGCTTGTTTCAGTGTTAAAACACATAAAATTACATAAAACTCCTCCGAAATGTTTCGATCTTAACAGATCAACGAAGGAAGTATGCCTGTACCTCGTTAAATTTACTAAATTATTTAAAAACTGAATTTAGAATCCATAAATCTCATTTCCGGGTTTGTGGCAGCAGAATTGTAATAAATTTAAAATATTTGAAATTTATTACAGTTCTACTGCTACAATACAGGGACTGGATTTTATTAATTTTAAATTCTGTTTTCAAATAATTCAGTAAACTTAACGAGGTACAGGCATACTCCCCGATGATGATCTGTCCAGATCGAAACATGTCGGAGTAGTTTTATTTAATTTTATGTGTTTTAATACTGAAACAAGTATTCTAGAGTAATTTACTGTTGAGTGCGAAGTCCATTGTGTTGGTGTTTACCATTTAGTGAAAAGAAACTCAAAATACCCATTACAGGAATAAATTAATGTAAAATCTTTGCCCACAGTAGGATCACAACCTGCAGTCAAGATTGTAACATAGCATGAACACAGAAATTACCTGTAACAACCAGTTTGGTTACACAATGTAAGCCTATAGAAACTTGTCTTACCTCACACAAAATAGAAGAGGGCACAATTTCTGAAAAGCTATTTAAGATTTTGTACTTTTAAAGCACTAGATGGGGAAAAATTCGTAAGCTAATTAGCCCTAAACCCTAACAATGCAGTTCATCTTACCTTCTTAATATGGCAGATATCAGTAGAACTATCACATCTGTAAGAAAGGGTCTTTCGGAGAGCATCTTTCGCTAAAACATTCCATCGTTCACACACTTTAGCAATGAGGCATAAGTCGTCTGGTCCAAAATATGACAAGATGTGCAGTAGGATACCATCGGGTAGGTCATTCAGTGACATCGGTTCACTGGTGATTACTGGTGCTTCAGAATAAATGTCCTTTCTCCTCTTATATGTTGATGCTGTCTGCACCTGATCATATAGAGGTTCGAAAATATTGAAGCACAAGTTGATACATCATGCATTAATAACTGTACCCAGGCTATATTGAGAGTAACTGAATAAACTGCAGCTGGGCACATGTCAGCAATTTTCGTGTTTAGCTACAAATGTAAACTAAATCCAGGTATGTAAATTTGTGTACAAAAGATACTGAATATACCTAGGCGCAAGCAATGCGGGCAGACAAACAGACAGCTAGTGTAATCAGAACTTTCTGCAACGGTTTAGTAAGCACTATAACCCTCACCGCATGTGATCATTTTCAAACGGCGAATGTGTTTATATAATTACACTTGTAACAAACATGACAGCAGACTGTAATGATAAATATTTGTTTTCTTGGGTTCCGTTTCTTCTTTTCACCTATCAATCAGGCAACCATATTGATTATTTGCAATACACAAAACTTAATGAATTCCTAGCCACTTGCATTACATTGTAGATCCCTAACACATAATTACGAAACAAAAACTTTTATTTGACGACTCC
>JGI20166J26741_11669252_pt1 | contig 11079 bp, 11 predicted proteins | sample TergutCu122P5_FD_26741 | JGI IMG/M metagenome (IMG submission 26741) | reverse complement strand
TCATCATTTCTATGGACTTCAGTCATCGACTTAGTAGACATGCATGCACCATATCAAAAGGTTGAGAGTCCCAATCTTACAATTGTGCACGTGTATTAGTACAGTTATACAAAGCTCCCATCTCTCCATTCTGAATATTAGGGCCCACTCTATACATTTTCTGATATAACACATTTATTTCAAGTGTGCTGCTCTGCCTGATATGGCCAGCAGCCATACTGGACGGTCCATTCTGCTTGACCTAATGCATAGGGCACTCCTCTATAATATCATGAACATCTGCAACAGTGATAATTTTTAGATTGGATTAGTAATGTGTTAAGAGCAATTTTGGATAGCAAGATAAATATTTCACAAAGTTGTGTCCTGTTTGAAGAGTCACTGTCATTAATATGATGAACGGAGATGTGAAAATCTTGGGTCAAAAAAGTTTTGAAAAATATGATAACCAGATAAATGCTTTAGTCAGTAGAAAAAGGTGAATTGGTATATCCTCCCACCTTTGTATGATTCTTACCTCCACTTGGCACACAAAATTTATTTCTTTGTTACTGTACTGTTTTTCCTTATCACTTGCATGACAGGTATAACAGGGCTTACTAATTCTACTATCTTTACTTCCTTGGATGTGGTTTATCTTTTCTCCTTTTTCACAAGTGACCAAATGAAATGTCCAGAACTAAAAAAGCCCTTTTTTGAATGCTGAGTGAGAAACTAGTCACATATGGTCATAAGGGTTTCAGAACTAAAGAACGTCTCGGACAGGCTAGTATTTTGTTTTATGCTTTCTTCTGGGTAATTCCCCGGCGTCTGAATTTTATATGCCGACATTTCGGAACACTCTTTCTCTTCCATCTTCATAGGCAGGTAGGTGTGAAGAATGACTAGGTTTGAGAAATGTTGGGGTATTTACACAGGAAAAGGTTTGGCTTGAAAATAGCCTGAGCCTATTGGCTCAGGCTATTTTCGAGCCAAACCTTTTCCCGTGTAAATACCCCAACATTTCTCAAACCTAGTCATTCTTCACACCTACCTGCCTATGAAGAAGGAAGAGACAGAGTGTTCCGAAACGTCGGCATATAAAATTCAGACGCCGGAGAATTATCCAGAAGAAAGTATACAACATTCAGCACAAGATGAAAGTTTGAAATCAGGGCCAGTATTTGTGAAAGGAGGGCCTGCCCATGGTATTTGCTATATTATCGTATGTGATATTTTCTTTCACTTTGTTAGTGATCATGAGAGTTCCTTCTTTAAAAATAAAAGTATGTGTCTGTTTTACAGAGGACAAGCAACGTTTGTGGTTTTCACAGTGGTGTTGCTAAAGATTCAAGTATTCTGGGATGTGATGATGTGTCATTGGCCCAACGACACAGTGTTATATCCCAGAAGGCTTCAGTCTTCAGATAAAAACATTCTCAATTATGTAACAACTTATAAGACATGAAAGATCGCAGTAGTCGGGCAATATTATAGCCAAATGAAAAACAACCTTGTTATGTGTGGACAGATCAGTTTCTGCATTGGATATTCTTAGTAGATATGTTAGCAGAGGCATGTGGGCTCTGTTGCCTCATCGGGTGGGGTGATCTTGAATGATTCTTTATCCATGGCTTGCAGTTCAAGGCGTGATCTGTTGGACTCAACCAGGTGACGTGCAATGTCTGCAAACATCTCCTCTACACCTTGGCCTGTCTTACACGAGGTCTTGTATGTGGCACTGATTAGGTTGTGACACTGTTCACTGAAATAGCAATAAGAAAACTCAATTTGGTCTAACAGTGAACAGTATTTCAGCACAGTAAACAAAATGATGTTCTGTAGAAGTCATGTAATTATATGGAGCTGATAAACACCACACCTAAATATTCAGCAGGTACAGTATGAATGCACAATGTTTGCTACTTTATGTAAAGGTTACTAAAATTTTTAAATTGTTTTTTGAATTGTGTTTATTTTAAAGGAAAGTATAAACTAGGAAGACATCTTTCTCAATTTGTTGGATGATGTTTTCGCATGAATCATGGAAGAAGACATGAAAAGGAAGCTTGGAACTTCCCAAGTTGTAATTGGTTGATTTATCACTGTCAGAGTTTCTTGGAAGTAAATGTTGTAAATAAATGGTAATTCATAAGAGGAGCTTGATACCATCAATAACTGTGGCTCTTACCAGAAGTTCTCCATGTCACTTTCTGTGACTTGTGGTGTCAGACCTTCAAGATCTGCCTTGTTTCCACACAAAAATATCTTTGCATTCTCAGCATATGTTACAATGTCCAGTAAGTGCTGAGAAAGTACATGGAAAGATGCTGGGTTGTCTAGTGAAAAAACTAAAACAGCTGCCTCAGCAAACTTGTAGTAACTGGATGTAATAGAAGCGACTCTTTCCATGCCTCCTGTGTCCCATAACTGCAACTACAACGGACCATGGTTAAAATGTATTCACAGCATCACATCAAAACTGGGACTACTATGGCAAGGGACTAAACTTTAAGGCTTACCCGTATATCCTTGCCTCCAACTTTGTATTCTTTATCATAATGATCAAGTCCTAAAGTCGACTGTCTATCTGTAGCAGTAACAAATGTGTTGGTGGCGTAACGACGAAATAATGAACTTTTGCCAACACCAAATTCACCACACAAAATAACTTTCTGTTCAGGAACTTTAACAGAAGCCATTACAACAAGGCGCCTTTTCTGTTAATTTCTGTAAACAAAGAAAAAATTGGCTTAGCTGTTCTCCGTTCTGCACCAGGTAATGTACCACACTTGTACGCGGTTAGGACGGAATGATAGATACTGCACTTCTTTGCTCAAAGTGCATTCGTTTTATGGCTTGCACAACCGTATGGAAAGCGACGAACAAATACTATACCAACATGACTTTCAAGTTGTTTCGAAAATTTCGATAACGTCCTTTTATGTAAAACTACTGAAGAATTTATTCGCAGTCTGTTCGCAGTTGATGTGTCCAATCATTGAACAAAACGTTAACAGATATTCGTAAACTTATCAGATTATTTCACACAGGCAAATTTTGAAAAATACTGGTAAATGGGAATACACATATTCCTCTTGTCAGTCTCCAGTTACATCAAATTTGTCATCTTGTGTTTTTCCAACCTTGCACACAATTCAAGGTAGGTATACACCACTGCAACACTGCCTATTGGATTATAGGGTGGACCGCGCACTAGGCGCTAGATGATCCGTGGAATGAGTTCGTGAAGGTATTGCCTATGAAACATAAAATTGGACTAGAATTAATTATTTTGGTAATAAAACAAACATAAGCGATGAAACAAACATCACTTTCATATATAAGATATACGTATAATTAATAACAAAGTGTGCCTAAGTCGGTTCCAGATTTGGACTTCGGTATTGGTGTTATTCTGCGAAGATGGCGACTTGTCGGTGTTTGGGAGCTTTAAGCCGATTGTCGACAATGAATGTAAATATGTTACGATTTCGAGGTAGGTTATTATTTTACATTACACAGGTCCTACACATTTAGAATTTTGAATAGGATTTTGAATAACTTAAGATTTAGGAGATATAACTAGTTGCCGACTCATTCCTCTAAGCATTTTTATTAACATTAGTTAAAGACTACGTGTAATTAACGATGTAAAACGTGTTTCAGAGTGCGGAAAGGACTGATTGTTTTATGATTATAATTTCTATAATTTTAGATAACAGTGTTTCATGTAAGGCTTCAGTATATAAACTGGTGGGGAAGAGGCATGTAAAACGTACCCCTGAGTTGTATGCCTTTGAGCAGGACGTTCAGTAAAGTATTACATTTGCAAATAACGGGTGTTGATAATTGAAACAGTTCAGACGTTCTCGTGATATCGATTCGTAAACACAGTAGTAGTAAAAGTGTATAATAGGGTGTGGTTCTGCAGGTCCTGTGTTCCCACTTTAGCAGCTAAGGATGTTGACTGGGGGTAGTATAATTTGACCTATTCTGTAATCGTTATATTTAGAGACCGAGTGTAGTGACAATTGTGTGAAGTGGAGAATTGACACCATACTTTTGCAACAGATGTAACTGGATATTCTTTTTCCCCAGTTCCTCAAATACAAAGATTGTATTCTACAGCAGCAGCTAAGAAACCCACCGACTCACCTAGAACAGAAGCTGTAACTTCGACAAATATTCCAGTACAGCACTTGAGGTGCAAAATTAGTGAAAATGTATGTGTTATGGTGCTGGATACACCTGGTTCAAAGGTGAGATCCTGATAATTATAAATATCTTTACTATGGCAAAAATATAATTCTGAATTTTAATGGTGTGTGTATATTGTCCAATGAAAAATAGTAAGTAACAAAAGGGGGACATACTTATTTCCTGTATAATTCTTTGCTGTTTGCTATTCTTCATTCACTTCATAATATTCTCATTTGTGAGTGAAACATGATGGCATCAAAGTATGGATCTTGATTTGTATTTGGTTATGTTTTCATGTCTAATTGAATGGATAGGATAGTGCATGTGTTGCCAATGTACATACTGACAGTAACTGAAGTTAGAGGTTTTAATGTAGATTAAATGCTTGTCAGTAATATGAAAACTGAATGTGTAACATTGGTAGATAAGATTTTTTTATATCTTGACTAAATGACAACTATGAGCTGAGTTTCCACCATAAAAATGAGCTCTCAAAACCTAAATATTATGTATGATGGGAACAGTGGTTTGAGTGTTTGTTATGAAAATGAAACCATACCTGTGGCTTGAGTGTGAGTGATTGTAATGTGATTATTTGCACTGGCCATCATTAATTTAAAAATTCATAGTTTAAGCTTAGTTATTTTATGTGCTTTTTTTAGTGTTGGGAACTGTGACTTGGTTTCTGTAACTCTTGTCATGTTATAATGTTAAGATGTGAGACTAAAGGAATGCACAGAGAAAGGTATATTTTATGATTACATTAGCATATTCAGTTCTAAATATTGCTTTTGTTAATGAAATAAGAGTATTTATAAGTGTTAGTGAATGCAGAATTATAAACAGTAAAGTTTTAGCTGAAAAATAAATGTGCCCCTTATTCCAGGTTAGTTCAGAAAGTGCATTGTCAGCATTTGTGTTGAAGCCCCTAAACATACTGTAGAGTTGAATTTGCATTTAACTTTTTGTCTGCTAGGTGAACACACTAGGTGCAGATATCATGAATGAAATGCAGGACATGCTGAAGAGGGTTGAGTCTGATCCAAATATCCATGCTGCTGTCCTTATCTCAGGGAAGCCAGGTTGTTTTATTGCTGGTGCTGACATTGGAATGCTGGAGTCATTGAAGACTGTTCAAGAAGTGATGGCTGTGTCTCACACGGGTCAGAATATTTTGGGTTTAATTGAGAGCAGCAAGAAGCCTATTGTGGCAGCCATTATGGGATCGTGTTTGGGAGGTGGCCTTGAGGTAATATGTACAGAACATTTAAGTTAATAACTGCTGTTCTGGGATAAACATGGGGATCATGTTTTTCTGTTTTTGTTGTTTTGAGGGTTTCAACAGTGAAAGGTGAAGTTAAGAGCTGCCCTCTGCATGCTGTGAAAGCATGTGGGGAAGTGGATGCATGGCTCCATGCTTTCTTAATCTTCACACTGTATGGAGGTGAGTGTTCAGCTTCAAGCTGCAGCCTCTTAAAACTCCAGGGAGGGAACTCGGTGGTACTCGTCTTATAATACAGCCAATGAGATGCACTGTTTCTCAAATTTATTTTGATAAATTACTCTACATGTTTTGGACAGACCTCGCTGGCAGGCAACAGAACTAGCATGACAAATACTTACTGCTGTGTATACAGTGTTGAGACTCCTGATGATGGACAGTAGATCTGTCCGAAATATGTAGAGTACTTTATCAAAATAAATTTGAGAAATAGTGCATCTCTTTGGCCTTATTATAAGAATATATCATGATGCACAGTCCTCTGAATGTCAAATTTGGTGGTACCCATTAAATAGGAGGCTGAATGGGGTCCAGGGGAAGTTAGCATGCTCTAGACAAGGTTACAACGGTTTTTATAAAAATTTTCTGTGTTGTTTCATCATCATTGCTACATTGTGGTCAGTAATTGTGAAACTAACATCTTGGTTAACTGAAATTAATGTAGAAAAAGTATGGGCACCTACACCACTAGTGTACGTGCCCATACTTTTTCTACATTAATTTCAGTTAACCTGACTATGAATAATCAATGTTGGGTCACAAAAACACTTCAGGACAACATTTCGTAGTCTCACAGGTCTAACCAAAGGTGCGCACGTTTTCCAAATATCTGGGAACCAGGTGCTAAAAGGGTGATGTGGAGCAAGTTCTGTACTGAGAACCCACAAATATTCAGTGCCACAATACAAAATGTATTTGTCACAGTGACTTTGGTACCCAGGATTTGAGCACCCCTGGTTTTAAAGTTTCTGTTTGTTTATGGGGTGAGTTTCTTATGTGCACATTGAAGACCCAAATTATACAATAGTTGTATGAGCCCTGTAATCATGTGCAAATGTTATCAGTCAAAATAAGTTGTTTCCATTCCCCCCCCCTCTCTCTCTCTCTGTCCAGAACCAAATCTCTCATACAGAGTTTTTCTGCTGCTGCACTTCATTTTAAAAACATATCATTTTCAGTGACAATTAGTGAAGAATTCTTGTACTAAAGTATTACATGTAAAAGTCCTTTTTGAAACACTACATTTCATTGTACCTCTGCAATCAAACATGTAGGCTATAGCTGAATCTTTCATGTACAAGTTGTATCAGTATGAAAGTTTGTCAATAACAAGGTAGGAAGGTGGACATATGTTTGTTTAGATTAAAAACAGGTCGCACTTCATCCCCGTTGTCACTGCAATTGTCTTCAGTCTGTTGTGCATCATTGTCTTAATATTTTGTCCTTAGCAGTCATGGATGTCAAGTAAAACTCGTATTTGATAGGTACTTTGTTCTGTACTTAATTAAACCCCTTGCCTTGAAGGCATATGGAGGAGAGGAGGTACAGTTCTTTGCATTCCTAATCTTGGCACTGGATGATGTTGAGTGCTCAGCTTTATGCCCTGGCTGCTTTATTCCCAAGGAAAGGAAAGAGCCCTTATACCTCCTGAATAAGAGGATGATGGACCCAAAAGTCAATATCAACACTGTGGAGAAGGGAACAGTTATTTGCCTCTGCCTGGAATCAGCCCCTAATTCATAAGTGCTTTCTGATAGGTAAATTTGAAACTGCTTTATACAGTGCAGTATCATTTTTCTGATGATTGTATTTGCTTTCCAGGTTGCATTAGCTTGCCACTACAGAATTGCAGTTAAAGATCGAAAAACAGGATTGGGTCTGCCTGAAGTAATGCTGGGACTGTTGCCAGGTGCAGGAGGAACCCAGCGATTACCACGTCTAATTGGTGTTCCTAGTGCCCTGGACATGGCTCTGACTGGTCGCACTGTACCAGCTGACAGAGCCAAAAAGCTGGGCCTAGTGGATGTGCTAGTTCCACCCCTTGGACCTGGTATAGACACTCCTGAGAACCGGTGAGAATGACTAGTAATTTCTCTTATTATTGAGCAGCCTGAGAGCATGTTCCTTTTAGTAACAGCTCAGGCAAACTGGTTTGCACGTGTGGCTTGCCCAACATTGTGGTGGAAGTGTTGCGACATGCAGTAAGACTGCCCAGGTACGTTATAAACTGTATGTTACACTCATCGAGCTTTTGAAATTCAGGCCTGTTAATCTTATCATTGTGCAGTGGTAGATTGGTAAATATCTGAAGAAATGGAAGGACATAACTGACCTGTATGGTTTGTTATCCCATCCACACAAACTAAGGTTTTTGAAGTACTTGCTGCTTCAACACTTGCATGCACAATGTAGTTTATACTCCCTTTTTTTTAATTATTTTCAATGTCCTTTAGTTGAAACACATTCAGAGCAGTTTGTTCCTCATTGCACGTAAGCACCTCTACACTTCAGCTAGCATTGTCCGTGCTGTAGTAATGTATAGTGACTATGTAACAAAAAAATTAAAACCTGCAGGTCTGTGGGGTGTACCAGATTGATTATGTTATGAGATGGAACAAGAGGGGTAATTTAATGAGTTGGGGAATGGTAACCTAAGGAAAGGAGTACATTATTATTACAACAAATACAGCATTTTGTTCACCATTTTGTGGAACAAGCATAACAACACTGCTAAAAAAACTAAATCAAACAGACAATATAATTTTGTAAGGATGTCAGTGTTCAAATTTCTCATAAGCGGAATCTGGAACACTCTGCTACAGTAAAGGTTTATTATTCGGTACAGATTTAGATATTGCTGTACGTTTGTTTTACAGAACATTGCAGTACTTGGAGGAGGTGTCTGTAGGTATTGCAAAAGAGATTGCCAGTGGAAAACTCAAAGTGGACAGGAAAAAGAAGCCTCTATTCCAGATGCTGCTGGATTTTGGCCTTACTATTAATTGGGTCAGGAATCAGATTTTTGGACGAGCGAAGAAACAGGTCTTGAAGTTGAGCGGTGGTCTTTATCCTGCACCTCTCCGTGTAAGTGGCATTGTAATCCCACACAGTCTTTATTAAGTTTGTTTGGATATGAGGAATTTAAGTATATTATATGATAACTTACTTGCATAATTGACTCACTTATTTGCATGTTGTTTTTACAAAAAAAAAAAAGTTGTGGTGGTGGGGGGTTTGTGCTATTACACAGTTGTGAAACAATTTAAATATATTGGTCAAAACTAGATTCCCTTGGGAATCTGCTTTAGTGCAAAGGCAAGCATTCAGTCAAAATTGGAAAGGCAAAGTGGAAGGAACACCACAGTTTAAATGAATTATATTGAATGATACTGGGGCCTGGGGTGGCATAGTGGTTAAGGCGCTGTGCTACTAGTTGGACGGTCCCGGGATCAATTCCCGGTGGTGTCACTGGGGATTTTTTCCATGGTACCCCCAACAGAACCGTGTGCCCTGAGGTCGACTCAGCCTCTGAAAGTGAGTACCAGGGATTTCTCCTGGGGTAAAGGTGGCCAGTGCGTTTAGCTGATGACTACCACCCTTGTAGTGCTGAAAGGTCAAGAAAATCCGGGGCCTTAACCTACCTGGAACCCCTTGGGCCACCTCGGCCTGTCGCGGGACACCTTTACTTTACTATATTGAATGATATTAGTGACACCCATAGCCACAGAAATTTCAAATGCTTCAGAAGAATGTGATCTACAGCTACATTGCTGTGAAAGCCTCAAAATTTGCAGTGTGCTGTTAAATTGTGTATCTCATTGCTAGAGGCCATAAGGAACAAAGATCTGAACAGGTTAAATTGTAATCATCATGGTACTGATCATGTTACGTTTATGGAATGCACAAGTGACTTGTCACTGTATCGGCAAGCTACACAATGACTACAACTGAAGCTTCCACTGTGTTCATGGTGTGGTGATATGCCTTTCTTGTTTTCATGCTGTGTGTAACACATGACATGGGCTTGGCGACCCTATGATCCTAGTGAATGCTAAAGCTGTAGTTATGTGTTGTCTGTGTTCCTTTTATGTAATATGAAAAGAAACCAGATGTCTATATTACATATATGTTCATATTTCAGATTTTGGATGTAGTAAGAACAGGACTTGAAAAGGGCCAACATGCTGGATACGAAGCAGAGAGCAAGGGATTTGGTGAGCTGGCTGTGACTCCTCAGAGCAGAGGGCTAATTGGTTTATTCCGTGGGCAAACTGAATGTAAGAAAAATCGTTTTGGAGTACCAAAACAAAGCATCAAGTGAGTTTGATAATCTAATCCAATGTATAATTGTGTACACACACATTGTTGGAATAAACTGTGGTATGCTGCATAGTTGTTAGTAGAATGGACTATCGTACATGTTTTAATACACATTATAAAAATATGTTGGAATTTATTAATGGACAGACGATTGTGATTTATAGATCTTTAAAATTGTAAGCTTCTGTACGCACACATTCATACACATCTTAAAGGGCCTGGTTTTGTGAAAATTTGACACTCTAAAACTTTGTTCATGGTAGGGTATTCACTATAATAGCACCGTGTAGAAGTTATTATTTTCTCCAGACATTTAAAGAAGTTTTAGATGAGTTTTGGCCCTGTATGTTTGCTTTGACCTTAAGTGTCAATGTGTTATTATTAGTTTTAGTATTTTTCATTCCATTTTGCATTTGTTGTATGTTGTCCAGCAGTGCCACTAGATTAAAAAAAAAAAACAGGAGAATTACAGTTCTTGGGAACCTTATTAATTCCTCAGGCTTTATGCCCAAGCGCTGTCTGCCATTCCATTCGCTTGCTTTACTGTGTGTCTTACAGATGGTTAGTGAGAGAATAAATCACAAAAGAGAAATATTTTTGGCATATGTAGTAACATTTCTGTGATATGAATTTTGTTAGTTAGTTATTTATTTATACTGATCCACTCAAATTTATTGTTATTACATCTCTGAAGTTAAGTCCTCAGTGTATTATATATATCACTAACCCTTTGGCCACAGAGCTGGGCATTTAAATTTTAGTTCACTCTTTCAATTAAATGTTAATATTTTATGAACCAAAGAGATAAGGTTATGAAATAACATGGAATTTTGTGGAGGGAAAAATATAGATTTTGCAGCATATCTCGAAAAATTCAATAAATATATTTGTTGACTGAATATATGAAATATGGGTTATGGGGTGGTCGGTGTACTAGTGTTCCGTATATAGGACAGGCAGTGGCGAAAGTTTAAGCAAATGTTTGTACTTTGGACTGTTATGGAAAATGTGTATGGACATTTTGACTGATGTCTAATTGAAAGTTTTGCATTATCATTTCTTTTTTTTTATTACAAAATGTTAATTATATACATTATTGTGTTGAGAACTGCGCTGTTCTGGGTTTTTACGCAGCGAGTAGTGGTACAATTACCACTGAGTATCCCACACCAACAAATGCACCAATTGTATATCATATATTAGTCTAAAATTATTTACACTAAAACGCTTTCACTGCTCCTACATGTTTCGATAGCACATCGCATATCATCATCAGGGAGCACGTATAGTTCCTA
>JGI20166J26741_11669030_pt1 | contig 11080 bp, 2 predicted proteins | sample TergutCu122P5_FD_26741 | JGI IMG/M metagenome (IMG submission 26741) | reverse complement strand
ACTTGACCAGAACTGGGATAGTACAAATAAGTAACGAGGGTAAACTGCACTTTATCCACCGCACCTTTGCTGAGTATTATGTTGCTGATTATTTTGTAAACAAATTGACAACAGGGTCAAATATTTCAAAACAAATACAAGATTTTTTATTGCAGAAAATATTTCGGAACACAGAATATCGGTTGATTAGGATTTTTATAGATGGATTGTTGTCAAGATCTGAGCCAACAAGGGCGGTGTTAAAACAGTACGGAAATCGGTTACATGACTTAGGGGAAGATGGTAAACTGACATTATGGATATCAGCGCATGAAGGTAATGCTGGAATTACTGGATTTTTGTTAGATAGCCTGGAGGAATCAGGGCACACAGACACTTTGGTTAAGTTGTTGCTGCCACATGATGACGACAGACCAACAATCCGGCAAGTTGCAGTTCAGGGGGGCCACATAAAGTTATTTGAGAAATTATGGAAGACTGCTAAAGAGAAATGGACAAAAGAGAAATTAAATGAAATATTGTTGTTTGCCCTTGATAATCACGGGCAAACAGCCTGGCACGTGTCAGCAAGGTGGGGAAATGTAGAGGTATTAGACGAATTGTGGGAGTGGGCTAAAGAGGCAAAAAATACAGACAAGTTAAATAAGAATATGTTGTTAGCCCAAGATGATGAAGGGAACACTGTCTTGCATCACGCATCACATAGTGGCAACGAAGAGATATTAGAGAGAATAAGGAAGTGGGCTAAAGAGCAACTGAAAGCAGAGGAGTTAAATAAATTACTGTTAGCCCAAGATAAACACAGGAAAACCGCCTGGCACGTGGCAGCAAAGTGGGGCAAAGTAGAGGTATTAGATAAATTATGGAACTGGGCTAAAGAAGTACTAAACACAGACGAGTTAAATAATAAACTGTTGTTAGCCATGGATGACGAAGAAAACACTGTCTTGCATCACGCATCACATAGTGGCAATGGACAGATATTAGAGAGAATAAGAAATTGGGCTAAAGAGCAACTGAAAGCAGAGGAGTTAAATAAATTACTGTTAGCCAAAGATAAACACAGGAAAACCGCGTGGCACGTGGCAGTAAAATGGGGCAATATAGAGGTATTAGACAAATTGTGGAAGTGGGCTAAGGAGGTAATAAACACAGACGAGTTAAATAATAAACTGTTGTTAGCTGAAGATGATGAAAGAAACACTGTCTTGCATCACGCATCGCGTAGTGGCAATGGACAGATTTTAGAGAGAATAAGGAAATGGGCTAAAGAGGAACTGAAACCAGAAGAGTTAAATAAATTATTGTTAGTCCAAGATAACCTCAGGGAAACCGCCTGGCACGTGGCAGCACAGACGGGCAATGTAGAGATACTAGACAAATTGTGTGAGTGGGCTAAAGAGGTAATAACTACAGAGGAGTTAAATAATAATCCGTTGTTAGCCAAAGATGATGAAGGAAACACCGTGTTGCATAACGCATCATTGAGTGGTAATGTACAGATAATTTTGAGAATAAGGAAGTGGGCTAAGGAGCAACTGAAACCAGAAGAGTTAAATAAATTATTGTTAGCCCAAGATAATCAAAGGAAAACCGCGTGGCACGTGTCAGCAAGGTGGGGCAATATAGAGGTATCAGTCAAATTGTGGGAATGGGCTAAAGAGATACTAAACACAGACGAATTAAATAATAAACTGTTGTTAGCCAAAGATGATGAAGGAAACACTGTTTTGCATCACGCGTCTTTTACTTGCAATATACAAACATTAGAGACATTAACGAAGTGGGCTAAAAATCAATTGAAACCGGAGGAATTAAACAAGTTATTGTTAGCCCAAGATAATCAAAGGAAAACTGCGTGGCACGTGGCAGCAAAGTGGGGCAATATAGAGGTATTAGGCAAATTGTGGGAATGGGCTAAAGAGGTACTAAACACAGACGAGTTAAATAATAATCTGTTGTTAGCCAAAGATGATGAAGGAAAAACTGTCTTGCATCAAGCGTCATGTACTGGCAATGTACAAATATTTTTGAGAATAAGGAAGTGGGCTAAAGAAGATATGAAAGGAGGGGAGTTAAATAAATTATTGTTAGCTCAAGACAATCACAGAAAAACCGCCTGGCACGTGGCAGCACAAACGGGCAATTTAGAGTTATTAGACAAATTGTGGGAGTGGGCTAAAGAGGTACTAAACACAGATGAGATAAGTAATAATCTGTTGTTAGCCAAAGATGACGAAGGAAACACTGTCATGCAACACGCATTATCTAGTGGCAAACCACAAATATATTCGAGAATAAGGAAATGGGTTGAAGAGCAAGTGAAAGGAGGGGAGTTAAATTAATTTTTTTACCCTAGAATAATCACAGAAATCCGCCTGCCACTTGGCAGTAAGATGATGCAATGTAGAGTTATTAGACAAATTGTTGCAGTGGGCTAAAGAGGCAATAAATACAAGTTAAATAAAATCTGTTGTTAGCCAAAAATGACGACAAAATCTCTGTCTTGATTTACGCATCATTGAGTGGAAAATTACAGATATTTTTGAGAATAATGAAGTGAAATAAAGAGCAACTGAAGCCAGAGGATTTAAATAAATTTTTATGAGCCCAAGATAATCAAAGGCACAAAGCCTGGCACGTGGCAGCACAGAGGTGCAATTTAGATGTATTAGACAAATTGTGGGAGTGATCTAAATAGGTTCTAAACAAAGAAAAGTGAAATAGTAATCTGTTGTTAGCCAAAGATAATGAAAGAGACACTGTCTTGCCACACACATAACTTAGTTTCATTGTACCGATATTAAAGGACATATGAATGTGGGTTAAAAGGCGACTGATATTGAGAAGAATAATAAATTATTATTACCCCAAGATAATCAAACGAATGCGGCCTGGTTAGTGGCAGCTCAGAAGGGGCAAAGTGGAGGTATTAGGCAAATTGTGGCAGAGGGACTAAAAAGTTCCTAATCCCACAGGATATAAGTAATAACTTATTTTTAGACAAAGATAATTCAGAACGAACAGCCGAGCACGTGGCTCTAAACACCACCAAAAGAGAATTATGACACTGAGCCACTGAGAAGTTAAATGCTGAAATGTTTATATCCAAATGTAATACGAATCAGACCATCTGGCACGTGGCAGCAAGGTATGGCAACCCGAAGTTTTGAGAGACGTTGTCGGAGTGGGGAGAAAAGGGAACCTAAATTTTTAGATAGCCTTCTGCTTGTCCAATGGAAGAAACGGTAAACTACGTCAGGGTTTGTCAAAAATCTGACAGAATCACAAATATTGAAGGTTTTTGAAGTGCGTAATTAAATTTATCAAACTTTCCGGCCGAATTATGCCTTATGTAACCAATTGTATAGTTGTCTGACAATTTAAATGCCACAACGAAAATGTCAAATATACTGAAATAAGGGAAATTTTGGGCTCCAAATCGCAGACGCCTTGAATTGGATTATTATACCAAAAGGTGGGACTGTGAGGGACATTGAATTTGTTTGTGCATCTGCAAGAGAATGATGTAAGGGTGCAGGGTTAAGCGGCGCAGTTGTATAGTTATTTAGCGCTGGTGGAGACAGCGTTTTGGCAGCATAGGGAACAACTAGAAGGTCAGCTGTGGTGTCAACACTGTCTGGTTGGTGTTGTAGTTGGGGGTGTTGCACCTGAACAAACTTGAACGTGGTTAGGGCCTGACATGTATCATCATGATGAGTAAATTTCCAGTACAATCCTAAGCCATACTGCTAACTGCTCTGGTCGTGATAAACTGATGTGCACAGGCAACCAATCACAGTGTGCTGTTGAACAATGGCCGCTGTGTACTGCTGTGTTCATTAACACTGCGAACTATAGCTGTATTACTGGCAGAGTGTGCTGCTGTGTTCATAACACTGTGCGCTATAGCTGTATTACTGGCAAAGTTTGCAGCTCTGTTCATAACACTGTACACTATCAGCTGTGTTACTGCCACTGTGTGCTGTTGTGTTAATGACACTGTGCGGTATAAGCTGTATTACAGGCACAGTGTGCTGCAGTGTTCATAACACTGTACACTATCAGCTGTGTTACTACCACTGTGTGCCGTTGTGTTAATAACACTGTGCGGTATAAGCTGTATTACTGGCACGGTGTGCTGGTGTGTTCATAACACTGTACACTATCAGCTCTATTATTGCCCACATTTCACACCTTCCCTGCTGTAAGTTGGCTCAAGTGGTGGCTTTGATCAGCCCTCCTTTCAATGTAAAGCTATCAGTCTGATTACCAACCAGCTGTAATGCAGCATCGCTGGTAGCCAAAGCCACAACAAAACTGAAAGAAGTGGCCTTCCGTCAGCCCATCACACAGTACCAGATATTGAGCTGTTATCGAGTGAGCAGACTGAGTTTGTTGAGGGTACTGAAGGTGAGGGATTGAGTTCGAATGAATAGGAAGAAGCTGTGGACTAAGGCGAACTTGGCAGCAGAATGTTTCAGCCTCACAAAAGACTTAGTCCTTTTTGCCTCAGTAGACATATGTTGAAAGACGTCTGTCGGTGGCGATGTTAGGCAGTACCAGTTGTCAGCGAACAGTATGGTTTCAGGCACCTGATGGCCCGATGAATCCTTGGAACTGATAGATTAACGGCAGTGTGTGACAGCAGAAATATAAACAGCCTCATTGCCCACCGCAAAGTGATTTCAGGCCCATAAGCAAAAATGTGATGAATATCAAAATACCTCCTGTGAACTAAAGCAACGTATTTTGTTCATATCTAAGTGTTCTATTCAACAGTAGCCAAAGAACTTGAGCCCACATTATGGCGACGCGAATGTTGTTCTGCGTGTGTAGTGAACTGCTGTCAGTCCGTGGATCATCCACAGCATTGGGAATGTTGGCTGTCAGCGGACTGTAAACAGTATGCAGTTAAAATTACCTTTCATTGCTGTTCAGTACAGATGAATGTTGTACAGCGTTACTGTTGGTTGTGGTAAAGTGTGTTAAGTGTAGGCTAGGTTTATTGTTTTGATATCGCACTGTGTTTAATAATAGGCACTTTTGAGAATTAACATGCTGTTACATAATTCATTTGTTAGTATTTAGGTAGTAATGTATATATAGAACATTATAACATATTAATCTTCGTAGATAACAATGGTGTTTTAGTGATGGCAGCAATGTCTGCACCAACAGGACACTGTGTGAAGTTGTGAGGAAGAGACAAAGTGCTGGTTATTGCAATAAGAATCAGAGAATGTTGAATCAGAAGTATATTAAATGCACAGAATCTAACAATTACAGTAATAGTTACTGTAATTGTACTGTGGTTCACACGAAAAATGCATTTAATGCTAATTCTGTCAAGAAAAGTAAATTTATTTCTTCTGTTTCACCGCAACACTGTGCACAATACTGACTGCAGTACAGTGTTTGTGTAACTTCATTTCCGCACAGCACTAAATAGTGTCATTTCAGATCATTATGCACCGGTTGGAAGAGGGTATTGAGACTTTTTGTAGTACGGTAAAAACATACATATATACATATATGTACCAAATATATATTAGTGGATGAAATATCTTACCCTGCATGAAGATTCAATGGCGGAGCCAGTGGTTAGAGTTGGTATGTATATATGGACAGTGAGCTACGTGTTGTGTGGTGAAATATAATGGATGTAAACCACATGGCACAGAGCAGCGGGGTTATATTTTGGCTTGTACAGGGTAATTTTCTTTACAAATCTAAGTATATCCTATTTCTTTTTTAAAAATTTAATGGTTATTCAAATTTTATACGTGAATTAAAATTAGTGGGCTATAAAGTTAGCATAATTGTAATTACAAATGTGTTAATGGGAATATTATTTTGATATTGGACATTAATTTGTACTTTAAACAGAATAGAGTTTTATTATTTTTATTTTGTCCCATATTCATATATCTCTCATGTACTATCACTACACACCCTGTATATAAAGCTAAGGACTGTGAAATATATTAACTGTATTATTAAATGTAATATTGTCTCGTATTCATATTTCCCTCATGTTCTGTTACTTCATATCCTGTATATACAGCTACAGACTGTGAAATGTATTAAATCTATTATTAACTGTAATATTGTCCCATATTCATATTTTCCTCATGTTCTGTTAATATATATCCTGTGTATACAGCCACAGACTCTAAATATATTAACTGTGTTATTAACTGTAATATTGTCTCGTATTTATATTTCCCTCATGTTCTGTTAATACATATCCTGTATATACAGCCACAGACTGTAAATATATTAACTTTATTATTAACTGTAATATTGTCTCGTATTTATATTTCCCTCATGTTCTGTTAATACATAACCTGTATATACAGCCACAGACTGTAAATATATTAACTGTATTATTAACTGTAATATTGTCTCGTATTTATATTTCCCTCATGTTCTGTTAATACATAACCTGTATATACAGCTACACGCTGTGAAATATATTAACTGTAATATTGTCTCGTACTCACATTTCACTCATGTTCTGTCACTACATATCCTATATACAGAGCTACAGACTGTAAATACATTAACTGTATTATTAACTGTAATATTGTTTCGTATTCATATTTCCCTCGTGTTCTGTTAATACGAGTACATATCCTGTATATACAGCTACAGACTGTGAAATATATTAACTGTATTATTAACTTAATATTGTCTAATCTTCGTATTTCCCTCGTGTTATGTTAATACATATCCTGTATATACAGCTACAGACTGTGAAATATACATATACAGTGTCCATCACATATACTCACATTAACTTTCCTTAATATTGCACAACATACGCGGTACGATCTACAATAAATTGTACTTGTGTGAAAATTTTGAGTCACTTCGAATTAAACTGACCCATATGAACCCTGTTTGAACTGCACGCTGTTCTCAATTATCGATGTTAATACTTGGTTTTTCCTTGAAGTTTCAAAGATAATTTCTAATTATTATAATTTATCCATTTTAGGCGCATTAAAAATTAAGAAAAACGGCCATTTTATTCTGTTCCTATATGTAGAACAACATCTTTTCCACTAGACGGATTTTTATGAAATTTGATATTTGCGTATTTTTCGAAAATCTGTCGACAAAAAATTCAATCCTTTAAAAATCTTACAAGGATAACCTGTACTTTACATAAATCCCTACATATATTTCTGACCATATCTCGCTTACGTCCTCTAAGAATGAGAAATTTTTCACACAAATTTTGTAGAGAAACTGCACATATATAATTTATACACAATAACTTTTTTTCCCAAAATCTTTCCTCATCTGAAATAATGCGTAAAATATCGTAGAGCAGTAGGGGTCACAGATGAAAATATGGCGCAAGCGTTTCGCATTATGGATAACTAGGGCAAAAATACAGACATACATTCAGAATATGCAATATTCTTTGCTAAAAGAAAAATTAGTTATGCGAACGGGCCTCAATGTAACGTTCCACGCACATTGCCTGTCCTGTACATTCTATGCCAACGTGCCACATTCGTAGTTGAGTGATATTGCGTAATAACAATTAACATTATGTTGTTTACAAATGTCTACCGTCTTTTGACAAATCAGACACACCACTTTATTTTTAATTTATGAACACTTATATTCCTCCTCCCAAATCCGTTACAAGTTTTATGATTTTACTCTGTGAAATATTTAAACTCATAAGCTGCAATATTCGGCCTATATTCACATTTTTTTTTAACTTTTGCGAAACTTTGAAACAATTACATTGGGGCAAATTGGGCCCAATGAAGTGCGGCAGTTTGACCGGCTTGGTGTGAGGCAATAAATATATATTTGTAATACTGTAAGGGTGGTATTTTGTGCAGTATTCTTGTGGATGCCTTTCTTGGTGACCTGCTGCATATCTTAAACATCTCCGAAATTTTTCAGAATATTGTACCCCGTGTCATTTGAGTTGAAGAAGACAAATCTGGGCCCAGAAGTGGGGTGGTACAAGAGAGTTTTAAACATTCATACAGATGTAATTCATGTTTATACCACTCGCCAGATATTATTAGTAAAATTAAATCATGGAATATTTAAGGAATATTTGATGGGCGGTGCATGTGGCACGTATGGAGAACAAGAAAATTACATACGGCGTCTTATTGGGAGTAATTTGAAGAAAAGATGCCACTTGGATAACCTAGAAAATGATTGAATCAATCTGGCTTAGGATACACACAAGCGTCATGTTCTTATAAACACTAGAATTAATTATCATGTTCCATAAGAATTCCCTGAGTAGCTGAGGAACTATCAGATTCTCAACAAGGAATCTGCACCATGGAACTATTTACTGTCATTGTAACATGCTGGTATGTCACAGACCGGCCGGTTTGCTCAGTTGGTAACCCTTATTACACATGTTCAAGAACCTCTCTTCTTAGCGTCTCTGCAGAAACAGAGACTTTCTTAGTTGAAGTTCGAATATCTGCTCATTTCCTCCACGAATCCTCCCAAAACATTGCCTTAAACTCGACCACGGCCGGTTCCTTCGCCCATTCTTCTAGGCGCTGAACTTCCTTTAGTGGGGGAAAGTTTTGTCCTTCTCACCGACATCTTTCCATTTCCCTCGATCCTGGACTGAGGCTATCCAGTTTTTTATCTTCATTTGGCAAATATTCTATTTGAAGTTATCCCCACATCTGTACTTGTTTCTTCTTTGTGATCTTTTTTTTAGGGGTTTCCATTTAAATATCTTCTTAACTAAGTAAGAACTCCTGAAGATGGACATGTAAATGTCCGAAACATGTAGAGGCCATTTATGAGAAAAAATCATAGTAACATTGTTTGCATCAAGTTGGTACATCTTCCTTACTTATATATATGATGCACGGTCACACTTACATCATCTTCTTAACTGTTCTGTTATCTGGCATTCTTTGTACGTGACCACCAAACCAGCTTAGTCCCTTCACCCATTTCAATAGTTTATTATTGCATACCTAAAGCTACACAATCCCTGACAATCAAACCATCATTACATAAACTACAAACACATCAGTGACAATTCTGACGGTACAAACTGTGTCTAAAATGCTTTGGTTTGGTCGTTTATGGTATTCAGTTAGGCTGCACAATTCTGGACAGCCACTTTTACTTAAAACTTTTTTATAAATTCCTATAAATATGACAAAATTTTTAATTGCCATCAACTTCTTATGTATAAATTATGATACCATCTCTTTCCTTTCTTCTTTCATTTGTGGAAGTAAAACAAACTGTAACACAGAAGTGGTACTAAGCACCGCAGCATTAAATACTTTGTTAGTCAAAAAATTAAAGTGGTACTTGTCATTCAGTTTTCCCAGCATAAACCATCCACACTTTTGTCACTTATATTTCGAAATTTTTAACTTCAGGTTTTGACAGCGGTGAAGAAACATAATGTGGTCTAAGTTAGAATAACATGTGGTTTGGGGAGCAGTGTTTCGGAGGAATATACTGCTTGTGTCTTCAGAAGGCTGTCTGAAGATGGAAGTAGTGTGATTATTCAGAACAGTATCCATACCGGATGATTTGGTGTATATGTGGAAGTACAGAATTTGAGTGCTTTTCGAATTGAAATGATATAATGAAATGGAAGGGGGATGGGGTTATTGTGGATTAGAAGTTTTGGAAGTAAATAATAAGTATATAATATATAATATGTAAGCACATAATAAAATACACAATTGTAAGTGCTAATACATTTAAAAGTTTTTGGCTACATGTTTCGACCGCATTGCGGCCATCGTCAGGCCAACATACACAGTCTAAGTGCCTTCAATGTTGTATATTTGTGTATGTTAGCTGAAGATGCGGTCGAAACATGTAGCCAAAAAATTTTAAATATATTAGCAATTACAATTGTGTATTTTATTATATTATCGTTGTGTCTGATGTGAAATATATACACTTGTATTGTCACACAACGGGATGGCTTCCGTCAAAAACTATGACCATGATATTGAAAATTTCGTCATTGCGTTCCACCTTCCTTATAAACTGAAACGTCAGGAGTGAGACGATATCGCTTTCAGTCAACAACTCCAGCGAATTAGGAAGTAAAAATTTGAAATACAAAATGTTACAAGAGTATTGACTTATCAACAGACAAATATACTTATCCGTCAGCTCGTCAGCCTGCAATAAAAACCAGCTGTAATTGAATGAATCGCCGGAGCTGTTATTTCAAACATTAAGAAAATTACAAACGTTTAGTAGTTTTGGAAGTATGATATCCCACACTATATTCTATAGATATAAAGCTATGTTTCAGTCTTTAACACAATTCCAGTTCTGAATATACTGCCTTTTCTGACAACATGGGTGGCAAACTGTGAGCAAATAAGTTATTGATAACATTTATATTAATTAAATTTTTACAATTATAAATCTGCATTTCATGTTAGCTGTCTGTCTGTTGATCTCCTTCAATTTACAACTCTGTTCTGTACATATCAAGTTTGTATGTATGGCATGTGAATTTTTGTTATTGGATGTTGCATTGTTTATATAGTGAACTTTTGAAACTAATTTGCAATTGTGCAAGCCCAGCACATAAATAATAGGAAATGTAGTAATTCCTATAATATAAATGGCGAATGTAGGCAGACAGTTGTCTGTATAGATTTTGCAATGTAAAGAAAATGAGATCTCAGTTGTTCAAACTACGTAATTTAAATTTCTCTACGTGTTTTAAAGTGTGCAGAATACAGGAATTGCAGTTGTGTTAACGAATGGAAAAACCACAGCAAAACTTAATTCCACAGAAATGGACTTCTGGCAACGCTCAGCTCGTATTTCGAGGAAAGAAAAAATTAGAAATAATGTTATTAAGAAAAAATGGACGTGACAAGATTCCTTTTAGAAGACATAAAAACTAAACAGCTTTAATGGTACGGACATGTCCAAAGGATGGAGGAGGAGAGACTACGAAAAGAAGTACTGGATTGGCGACCATCAGGGAGAAGGAAACGAGGCAGACCCAAACTTACCTGGGCGGAGGGGATTAGAGGAATGATGGGAGAAAAGGGATTAAAGGAAGAAGATT
>JGI20166J26741_11668919_pt1 | contig 11080 bp, 9 predicted proteins | sample TergutCu122P5_FD_26741 | JGI IMG/M metagenome (IMG submission 26741) | reverse complement strand
CAACTTTGGATATAGGTGTTTTGGGTTATATCGGTATAGTTTAACATAAGGAACACCCTCCTGAAGTTTGGTCCGTTCCTCCTGTGACACCCTGTATAATGCAGTCTGTTGTGAATAAAACATTTAAGTCATAAGAGAAGTAAAATAACTCTAAAGAAAATTGCAGTAAAGTATAGTGATTGTGTCTGTATACTGACATAATATATCAAGGTCATATGGTTTCACCCACACTCTTATATATTTTATTTAACTTGTTCATTTTGTAGTCACTATTTATTTCATGTATGTTATATACTGTTGAAATTTAGAGTCGTAGGAGGATTTGAAGACACTTGAAATGGCTTACTTAGACCCACCCTTTTTCCAACATGTACATTTGATGTGCTGTGGTTTGTTATGTACAGTCACAAGTATGGAAATGAAGATGTACCTGAAGTTTTTGTTGGCAGTGAGTGCTGTTGACTGTTGGTGTAATTATACATGCCGATTCCAAAATATCATATGTTGATGGAAAAAGAAAATTTAACTAATGGACCCACCATTCACTGTTAGTATTACTGTATGAAGTCCTGAACTATTTCCTTCTGTTTCACATAACCAAAACCTGTTTGCATAATATCTGCTGGTGTGTTACAATCCCATTCCCTTCTTTGTTTTCCAAATGGTCATGTAAGAGATTTAACAACTAAAATTTTGTATTCATTTTGTATTTCTTACATCTGACGTGCATGATTAGACCCTCATCACCTTCTTGATGTAAATTTTAAAAAATTGTTGGATGACTATGAGGAGCAGAATGTCACTTTTGTTGTCGTCATCGTCGTCGGTCATCATCGTCATCTTTGTCGTCGTCGTTCTTGAATTGAGACTGTTTTTCTCTTAATGAAGCTTTCTTAAAACAAATGTGCATTTTGCTTTTGGATACCAAACATTTCTGTGTTGTTCGTGTTGTGGAAGAGCATAAATGTGCATGACACCCATATACAGTAAGTAGGTGTGCAGATTTATATGTTTTAATAGTGGGGTTTTTATGTGGGACACGCAAGGGTTAAAGTTTGTGAACTCATTGGAAGTAAGCACTTTCCAGATGCCATCTTCTCTTGACTTCTTAGAGACTATAGTTTTGATTTTTTGCTATCATTAACAAGTGGCTGAACAGTACTGTGTTTTGAGAAATTTTATTAACTATCCGTATAGTATGATTCTGGGCTGAATTGTGGTAATGAGATGTGAACATATGCCTAATCTTTTCAGCACTGTTTTTTCAATGAATGTTGATATAATTTCTGTTGGTTTCCATACAGCTTCATGAAGCTGTGTTTGCGTTTTGCCTCATAAATTAACGTCGGTAACATGAAGCAGTTCTGTTCATTTTTACCTCCTGATTTATTTTGTGTGTTCCCTTGTGGCTTAGATATATCTGCATAAGTAAAATTAACTCAAGAGTATGAAATGAATATTGTTAATTATGTATAGAAATTAAGGATTGCAATGGACTTGTGTTGATTTCTGGGATTACACTTTAACATGAACTGAAAATAGTTAATTTAGTCAGAGTGAATAAAAATTTAGCAAACTTTGATTTCCTTTTCAAAAATTATTTGGATACTGTCATAATTTTAGGTACGTGCTTGTGTTGATCCAATGATGTGGCGATGGCTTCATTATGCTCCAGCCTGCGATACTAGAAGTGATGCATGCGGTCTCGATACAAATACAAGTTCTAGTAGTGGTATGATGCATCGTCGCTCTAAAAGGGTATCATCGGAAGCTAGTGGAGGCCTTGGGATTGAAAACTGCCCTCCTCGACGCGCTCCTACACCTCAGGAATCTGTTCATAGCAGCTCAGACCGTGAGCAAGTGGTAGCCCAAACAGGACCATCCCTGTCTCCTATGGCACACAGCCGAGGTGCACAATCAGGAAGTGCCAAGCGAGCTTCAACTTCATCTGTTTCAGAACAAGCAGTAAGAATGTTTCTCATTCTTTTGAATACATTCACTGACCCAGCCTCAGAATCCTCAAATTCTGTGCTGTCTTGGTCATGTACATTGTATTTTTTATGTCTTCCAGGGTCATATTTACATGCAGGCTCGGTAGAATATAGGGAAGGGCAGCAAAGTTACGGAGGCCATATAATTATTTTAATGTGATCACAGTTGGCATTTGTTTTTATCCTCTGGATTCCGATATCTTTTTTATTCTTCCCTTGCTTAATTTAAAGCTGAAGTGAGGGAAGAATGTGTAAGGTGGGCTGGAAAACAGCCAGAGGAATTTTGTGAACCACATGGCTTTCATTAGTGAGAGGGGTTAGATTTTAGTGGCTTAGCAACTGTGCTTAAGAATGTTGTTATTTAACTCAGCAAATTTCATGTGTGAATGCGTATTTAATCTGTAATAGTTAACTTAGTGAGATGTTTAGTACACAAGATTCAAGCTTCCAATGTGGTGTAGTTGAGGTCTCTGTTCTTCTGGGATGTTACATAGAGTAGGCTGGCAGTTGATTACCAACATTTTGGGCCAGCTGTTGATCCCATCTTCAAGGGTCAGTTCTTCTTGGACTGCTTGACCCTTGTAGTTGGGACAAGTAGGTTGTCCAAAAATGTTGGTAACCAGCTATGAACGTATGCCATGTAACATCCCAGAAGACCAAACACCTCCAGATGTTTAGTAAAAAATGGTGACTGGCAAACTTTTAGTTTATTAACTAACAGGAATTTTTACTGATTCTAAAATTGTATGCATAAGAAAATAATCACATTTTTGTTTTTGCAAGAAAAAAATCCTCTGCTGATGACCATAGTTCAAACATGTAATGCATGTAATGGTTGTTTATGAGAAATCTTGTTATGGTGTGATGGTGGTATCATTTTCATCATCCTAATTGTACTACTACCACCACCACCACCACCACTACTACTACTACTACTACTACTAGTAGTAGTAGTAGTAGTAGTAGTAGTAGTAGTAGTAGTGTAATTGATATAATAGCATAATGATATGGAGTAAACTGTGAATATGCAGAATAATACTTTGGTACTTTGACAGGAGCTGGTAAATGTAATGCCTATTTCTAGTTAATTTTCCATGCAGTGTTACAGGTAATGTTAGAACTTTAAATGTGGACCAACACAATGTGGGATGCAGAGGCCTCACCACCCTGACCCATCTGCAAATATTTACATTGTTCTTTACAGGCAAAATGGACCAGAGTTAACATTCTTCGTTGGTTTCCTGTGTGGCGTGGTATGGTTCTGTGTGGTGATGTAGCACAGTGTGTGATATACCTGCCCACTGCCAGTTTATCTGCAGTGGGGACACAGTCAATAGAAGAAGCTGTAGCACAGTGTCAGCACAGTAAGACTACTGCTCCTCCTGAAGTTTTAGTTGTGACGTTTCCACTCATGACATTTCGCAGTGCAGCCCAGAAAAAGGGGCTTTATCAGTACATGTCTCAGCTACCTATGAAGCTGCCTGAAAATGTATGGACCAAAGGTGAGTAGTAACAACATTGAAATGCAGTAAGAATTTTATGAGGGTCTTCTAGTATTTACCATAAATATTCAAGTAGCAGCCAGGACTGCTGGTTTACAGTTCCCATTCTCTTACATAGCTCATTTCTAACCTAGGTTACTGTTTATGCTGATATTTATGGCATTGCACTTAAAATTGAAGTTGTTATAAATTAATTAAACTTGCAGTTTCTGTGACTTTAATTTAACACAGTGGTGACTGGAGGCTGATGTGCCATGTGGACTGCTTATGTCAGCATGTTCAGTCCAAAAGTACATTATGAATATGACTATCAGTGAAGGAGCTGTTCTGATGTCCACAACTATCACGCAGCACAACTGCTAGAATTTTAGTGTGTAAACTCTGTAAAATATCTTCTTCTTGTATGGTTTCCAGTTTGCACTACACTATGTAGTCACTGATTTGTAGAATGGAAGAGACTGATGCCCAGCATATACTGTGGCCTCATGTGGGGTGAAAATTTAGAAAAAAGATATTTCTTACACATCTATAGAGCTGCTACTCTAAGTCTAATTCTTGTGCATGTCTCAAATAAACTAAGAGAGGCAGCAGCAATACAGGGAAACTCTTGGGTGTAAAAACTGGTCAACTGCAGATGACTTTCAAGCTATGTGAAACTGTGTAACCTGCCAGTAAAGTGTTAGAACTATTTTTCTTCCTCTTCATTTTATCATGTTGGCCCTTTTGGAGTTGCATATGAATAAGAATTATTTTTGTAAAAGAAATGGATGCCTTTCGTTGACATGTTCAAATATCTGAGTGTTATGCAACTTACTGTGCTGATGATCATTTTCTTTTGCTTTTAACATATTGGTGTCTTCGCTTCTTCAGACAGAGTTAGTTTTCCGTGGAGTTTGTCCGTGGCAGATCTGAGTTGTTACACCTTGCAGAATGGCACAAAACTTAATTTCTTGAAACCAGTGTCTGCAAATGCCACAGTTGGAATATCTGCAAAATGTCAGAATGATGAAGTGGTACTTGGAGCTGTTGGTCTATGTGTCCATGTTGATACAACCCCAGTTAACATATCTGTATGCCAAGAACAGGTAAGAATAAATTTAAAGTCATACCTGTTACAGAGAGGCAGTGGGCATATGTTTATGCTGTAAATAGTGCAATGCCCCCCTCTCCCCTTTTTTTAATTACTTCTCTCCCCTTTTTTTAATCATCGTTATGAACAGTTCTTTCTTCATTACATTGCCCCCTGATGATGGAGACAGAGATTGCCTCTGATTTTGGAAAGTCATTTAATATTGGTATAGCTGAACACCAGAAAGCTGTTGCATGCATTCCTAAATTCTTAAAGGCATGCTGTTTTTTTTTTTCACTATAACAGCCCTACAGTTTCATTTTCTTGTGTTCACTGTAAAAACTGAGCACTGCTGTCTTTTATGTTCCTTGGATATACCATCAACCTTTTTTTTTTTGTCTTGGGTTTCTTTCACAATTTTTCAATCATAAATTATCCAGGATAAACATTGAACTATGGGAGAAGGAGAATTAATTGAGCATTCTTAAGATATGTGAGTAAAATTTTGTGTTTTAAATATATTTAGCATAGAATTCATATCACAGCTAATAAGCTTTACATTTAAATTCCATGTAAGTGCAATTTCTAATATCTTTGTAATCCTATGGAATTGTATTGTAGATGAGGCTGATGACAAGTGTCCTTGTCAGACTTTTGGAATTCTCCAGTCTCCAGTTTTTCAGTTTCTCCTCTTCAGATACTAAGTCAGCCACAGCATTAGATCTGCCTGCTCCAGTTAGTCCTCCAGTATTTCCAGAGAGCAGTGGCAGCAGGGATTCCCCAACCACTCCTCTCATCACAGAAGATTCTACTGAGCGTCGTGAGTTGATGCTGTTTCATATGACATTTCATGTTTTTAAGTGTAATTAAAAATTGTTAAGCATATAAGAGTGAAAACTTGCAGTCACCATTTAGGAGTTCTTCCAGTTCATTTTGTGGCTGAGTTTTGTGAACTGCAGTGTTGCTTGGATAGTACTTTTGAATAGGCCATGTCTTTGCCAATGCTGTGTGCATAATCAATCATCTGTTATTTGACACAGTTACTCGTATAAGGCATTATTAAGTAAACAAGGAACTCAAGAACATAGTCATTGACAGTTGTTGATATACAGGGTGGCACACGAAAAACTGGCCCGCCATCTCATAGACCAACGTGGGCATAGGTCTCGGACTCTGTACAGGAAATTAAACAAATGCAAATGCAAAGTACTTAATGGTTAGAGAAGGTGCTGAAAATTACCTCCTTGTACGTCAATGCACTTTTGTGCATGCTGCAGCATATTGTTATACACGTGATGCAACTCCGCGGTGTCAATTTGGAGAATTGACACCGCTGAGTTGCGTCACGTGTATGACAATATGCTGCAGCATGCACAAAAGTGCATTGATGTACAAGGAGGTCATTTTCAGCACCTTCTCTAACCAGTAAGTACTTTGCATTTGCATTTGCCTAATTTTCTCTACAGAGTCCGAGACCTACGCCCACGTTGGTCTACGAGACAGCGGGCCGGTTTTTCGTGCACCACCCTGTACTTGCTTAGTATGAGTGACAAGTTGTGTGTGTTGCATACATATATGTATATTGTATTTTATAGTGAAATATTTTGTCATCTACGAAATGGTGTTTATTGTGAATGACAAAAAGAATTAATATGGAGAATTCTGGTTCACTGGGATGTTATACAGTTAACAGGGTTGGCAGATGCAGTGTTTGAATGGAACATGTTGCCTTCATCTTCAAAGGTTCATGGACTCTTCAGTCCTTGAAGATGAAGGTAGTGTGTTCCTTTGAAATGTCTGGATCATAATTTTCTCATGATTGTACCATATCATAATGGGGCTTGCATAAAACTATTCTCAGTAACATAGCAATGTTTTGTTGCTTGTTTGTTACAGAAAGTGTTCTATCTGAAAATTCAGATGTAGTGAAAATAACAGTTTGGATGCAGTCAACACTTGCTCGACTTACAGTTTCACTGTATGCAGTGAACAGCAGTACCTCAAAAGATGAGCTGAAATTGACGGTAGATATGGAAGACATCATGACCTCTCTTGACCTTCATCCAGTCTACATGCAAGTGAAGTGCAAGGTGGCATATGCCAGTATCTTGCATTATGTTAGGTAACATTTAGATCTTGCAGAAATTTTGTACTGGTGGAGGTTTTAGTTTTTAAAACTTGAAAGAATAAAATGTACAGAACTATAATTTTGACTGTTGTTTTGTATGGGTGTGAAACTTGGTCGCTGACATTGAGGGAGCAAGGTAGGCTGAGGGTGTTTGAGAATAGTGTCTTGAGGAGAATATGTAGGCCAAAGAGGAACAAGGTAACAGGGGAGTGGAGAAAGCTACATAATGACGAGCTAAATGAGCTGGTCTCCTCACCCAATATTTTTTGGGTGATTAAATTGAGAAAAATGAGATGGGCAGGGCATGTAGCATATATGGGGGAGAGGAGAGGCATATACAGGGTTTTGGTGGGGAAACTGGAGGGCAAGAGACCACTTGAAAGACCCAGGCATAGATGGGAGGATAATATTAAGATGGATCGTCAGGAAGTGGGATGTGGAGGCATGGGCTGGATCAAGCTGGCTGAGGATAAGAGCAGGTGGTAGGCACGTGTGAATGCAGTATTGAACCTTCGGGTTCTTTAAATTGTGGGGACTTTCTTGACTAGCTGAGAACCAGCTAGGTTCTGAAGAAGGATTCTGCTCCATGGAGTAAATAAGTAAGTAAGTAAGTAAGTACGGAGGTTTTAGTTTTGTTACAGGATTAAAGATATTGGAAAGGGAGTATTTCACTATGCAGTATACACAGTTACTAACAGCATTCTTTGAAATTCATCAGTTTTACTTTAAATGGGAATAGGAATGAAAATGAGTGGATGTCCCTCATTTCAGGCTTCAGCAAAATCTGTGGAAAGTGTTGGGTTACTATAAAAGTCCTGTTATGGCCATATACTCAGTAGGCCGTGGTATGGAATCGGTATCAATTGTGTAACAATACCAGGTTTTTAAAGAACCTGCGAGTTGGGGTGCTGATATGAAGTCACAGATGAATGGACAGACGTGAACCCCACATAAGGTATTATTTTTTCCTTACTGTGTAAACAGCACATACTAATGGATTGAGATCTTCTGTGTTATGATTGTGGTTACCATTGCTTTAAAAAAAATACATTGCTTAGCCAACTGGACAACCCACTTCTATCATTACAGTAGTGCTATTCATGGCTAGTGAAGATTAAATATTATATATATTCTGCGTCCAACAAATAACTGGAATCACCTGTTCACCATGCTGTAATGTAGTCAGTTGGGAACCTGATAACTAGGTGCTTTATTCATAGTTGGATTATTACTATTAGAAAAGTGCTACTTGGCTTGATTGAAATAAAAATTCCAAGTGTTAGAAATTCTCTTGTCATATCATCTGGTATTTATATATCTAAAATTATAAAAATACATATGTTTTTATATTATTATTATTATTGTTGTTGTTGTCATTATTGTTGTTGTTGTTGTTGTTGTTGTGAGCCTGTTACTTTAATAAACTCCCATTGCTCACATCATGAATAACTACCAGTTAAGAATTCAACATCATTAAACATTACTGTCACTGTAAAAGTGATCAAAACATTCATTTCTGATATTCGTTCCTTACAGTGCCATACAAGGGAGATGGAATAGTGTAGTTGGTATTGTGATTATCCTGCAGGCTGTTTACACACACTGCATCATTTTATAACATTTTTTTAAAATAAAAATTGAACTGTTGGCTGTTTCTGTTTATATTAATGTAGGAAGCCACACAGTACTTCCTGGGAATTTGGTCCATACGTGGGCCTGGTGATGCGTAGGCAAGAAGATCTTGCTTCCTCACAGCCACATGCAGTTCATCGAGATGTGGATGATGGTAGTGGATTTTTCAGTGTGACTTTTACTCGTGCAAAATGCCGCAGCGTTCACAGCCGCTGGGGAACTCGGAAACAGACTGTGCTGCTCGCCAATGCTCGAAGTTCTGACAGCACTGCTGGGTATGTTGAGCACAAAAACAAGCTTTATGTGTCAGAATTTAATAATACATTTAGTAAGGTAAACTGTCAAATTTGGTATTTGGAGGATGTGGGATGTGTGGTATGAAAGTGACATAATTCATGGATTCCGTTGTTCTGGTTTATGATACTCCTGGGTAATAGAGACAAAACTCAATAATACTGTTCACTTCTGTGTCTAGATGCAGTTTTATTGAGTTCGTACCACATTACTTTAAAATAGTGATGCAGAATTTATTTTATCACCTGTTAGATTCAGGCATTCATCCTGAATTTACCATCAAGTTGGGGAACAGATATCCTACCAGTGCATTAATATGTGTTGTGAGTTCTGGCAAAAAAATGTTATGGCGGGTAAAAGTAAAGTGGCAGAGTTCTCCCTGTTCACACCTTGATGGCATACAGTCACTCTTAAACTCGGCAATAGATGGAGGCCACTTTGTTGCCAGGGAGGGATCCTGGGTGGGCCCCAGACTTTCCATCCCATTGTCTAGTAACTTTATACTATGCTATCCTGGCAACTCTGTTATGTCTACCCCCAAAATACTGTAGTTGGCTTCAAAATTATGAATTTTTTTTTACCATTGGTGTTAAAGAGTAACCATAAAAGAATTACCTTGGAGAAAATGAGTACAAGAGATTGAGTAGTTCCTGTGCTTGTTCACGATGCCATGAAGATGTACGCAGAAGTGGAGGTATAGCACCACACATTCTTAATCTTGGCAGTTGTTGCAAATGAATGGTCAGCTTTATGGTGGGGCTGCTGTAGCACTGAGGAAGTAGACTCCAGCAGGACCCATGGAATGAGAATCTGAAGGTTGGCAAGCACCAGAGTTATTGTGGCCATGACAGCAAAAGAGAAATTTATGGTTATGCTTTGGACCAAACTTGCGGTGTCAAGACCATAGCAAATCACTTTACTAAGTTATTTCATCCCATAAATTGTATGTCATGAGAATGGGTAAGAGACGAGGTATTATTCGTTCATACATGGTGATAGGTTTTGCATGCATCTGTTGACTGATGAGCATGAACTGTATCACATTACTTATATATTAATACTCAAAATAACTGTGTTTCAAGAATTCTTTATTGATAATTATGATCTCTGCATTTTCGTGTCTAACATGCACTCTTGTTTTGTACATAGGTTACAGGATGATACTTCAGCTGCACGATACATCAGTGAAATTGTTGTGAAACTCCAGCCTGTGGACCTTGTTTTCTCCGCTTTGACACTTAGCAGTTTCGTCACAGTATTGTATCCAGTTCTAATGCTGTCGGAACACAAACAGATATACACGCATAAAACTACTGGCACCACGACCAACTGGACCATGCATATCAACAACAACACTTTGCCACTTCTGTATCTCGACACATGCAATATTAGAATCATTCTGCCTGCTTCAGAACTGACTGCAGTTGGAGACTTGCACGATGTTTGTCTGTTGCAGGTAGAGGCTGTATCTCTTACACCACAGGTGAGTTTTCTTCTGAGAAGTCAGCCCGAACTGTCACATGTAATTACTGAGAACTGTAGGCAAGGGGTGGGTGAGCAGTGAGAAGGGTGAAAAAGATTTTAGTTGGAAAAATCTGAAAATAGTGAACCACTTCTAAGAGTTTGGCATAGATGGAAGGATAAGATTAAAATGGAGTGAGGAGACAACTTAGGAGACTAATCATAGATGATATTAAATTGTTATTAAAAATGTAGGGTGTGTGGAATTGCAGCCATCTATCCATTTTTTCAGGCAGACAATCCATTGGGACGTACTGCGGTGCGTTCTGATATCTACCGCTTAGCTGAGCAGGCTCGCATGCTTTGTGTTCCTGGCTCAGATGTGGAGGACCGACAGTATCAGCTGGATATCAAGGGTTTCACTGTGAACACTGGCACTTGGCAGGAACTTGATTGCTGTCTGAGGTACAGCCTCATTTCTTGTATTCATATTTTGTGTTATATAGGTTTATACCAATTAGTTTGTCCAAGTAATGTGTAACATTTTGAGCTATCCTTTTGAAAGTGCTGGAAGCCTGGTGCTCATTATTCGGGCAGGAAGAGTGGTTTCAGTTTATTTTCTGAATCTATATTGTAAAACATAGGAATTGGTAGGTTATACAGGGTTTGTCCCAAAAGTCATGAAATATATTTTTTTGCCGCTCTCCTACTGGTTGCAGCCTGTTCTAACTGGTTGGGTGAGGTGGGGGGGACCCTTATCTTCATAGCGCACCAACACTCAGTCTGCTGCGAGAATCAGAAGAATCCGGATAGCTGATTTAGTGCTCCCTTGTTTCGAAACCACATCATGACACGCGATGGCAGATACTTTCGAACAACATTGGGCGATCAAATTTTGCACAAAACTCGACAAAAAAGCTGCCGAAACTCACGAATTGCTCAAGCAAGCCTACAGAGAGTCTGCTCTATCGTATGTGCAAGTTTCGAGGTGGGTGAAGAAGTT
>JGI20166J26741_11668807_pt1 | contig 11081 bp, 10 predicted proteins | sample TergutCu122P5_FD_26741 | JGI IMG/M metagenome (IMG submission 26741) | reverse complement strand
ATTAGACATCCCGAAAGAGGAGTTCGCAAAATGTTTCCAACAGTGGCAGCAACGTTGGGTGAAGTGTGTAGCTGCGGAAGGGAACTATGTTGAAGACAATTAGGGTTAAAACCCCGTAAGCTTTATTTACTTCATGTACTGTGGTCAGTCCGGATACTTTTTGAACAAACCTCGTATATATGGCACAGGCTCTGTACTCTGTATCTGCTTTATGGTTACAACTGGACCTTGGCATTATTTCCTATTAGAATTTCTTGTTTGCTAATATTCTTGCATTATTTATGTTTGACACGGTGTGTCAAGCTTGGAAGTAAGAGTGTGGGGCGCTGTTACTTATCGTCGATTGCGGCATATTACCTTAATTTCTGAATATGGTAGTTTTTAGTGAATACCGAGTTTTGATATGCTATGGGCGAAACCTGCAGACCATCTAAGCGGTATATAAAAATTCAGCTCGTACCGCACAGTGAACACAACTCGTCTTTATTAGAAAAAGCAACCAGTTAATGCTTTTTAGGAAGACAATCGTTTGTTGTGAGCATCAAACGAAGCACATGCTGCACTGTTGGGGTAAAATGTCGAGTTTTCAAGGGTGGAGACAGGTGCCCACCGCCAATACTACACACTGATTTTTATTTTACGCTACTGTCTCAGGAGGACAAACGGAGGAAGCCTGGAAACCTTCTAAGGAAGCGATGCTATTTCGAAAAAAATGTTTTTCATGCTTTTATCAGTCGCCTTGTTAGTCGTGAGGGCACCAAGAACGGGTGTTCGATTTTGTCCAAATCAGGGATACCTTAATGCTGAGCATGGACCAGACTTTCGGAAAGGCTTCTGGTGATTAGCCGCTTGACATGAGATGCAATATTCACATGGGACTTTGGTGATATAGTAACCCTACTGTCTCTGTTGAACGGACGAAGACTGGATACGGTGGAAGCAAATCTGTAACAAGTAGACCATTGTTACTTCTACATGTGGCTTAGGTGGGATTAGATACGCAGTTTGAATTGTCAATTACGCAATAGCACGCATGTTGAGGCAACGCAGGGGACTGCCATACTTTGCCGGACTGCTGGCTAGAATTCTGTTTGAATCCGGCAGGTCATGCCACCGGCCATCTCGACACCGGTCTTCTTGGATTTTCTGTGTCTTCAGACGAATGCTAACGTAGCTCCCAACCTACTAAGTTACAACTGCATGTTTTCTTTGAAGCTCTACCGATTTAAGTTCTTCAAAATTAAACTTTTTTGTACTAAAATATCTTTCCAAATTGCGCGTTTTAGTATTTCCTGTTATAATAAAATTTCGCAGACCTTGCCAGAAGCCACTACTTCCCATAACTTTAAAGTCTTCGCGATTTCCTACTCCCATCGAGGAGCGAGGGGTCGAAGATGCTTTTCTCTTCCCACGGTACGAAGTGTCTCTGCATTATCCCATTTCTTCCCTTTCGTCTACTCATCTACTAGTCCCCCAGAAACTTATACTTGCTCGCTTGCTTACTTACTCTATGGAGCAGAGTCATTCTCGAGGAGCTAATCGGTTCTCAGTCAAGACATTCCCCGCACTTTATGGAACCCAAAGGATCATTGCCGCATTCACAAGTGCCCGCCACCAGTCCCTATACTCAGAACTTAAACACATTTTATTAACCTGTATTTCAACAACTAAGCGCTCAGATGCATCGAGTCTTCTTTTGCTTTCCTTAATGTAGCAGAAGTTCGAACTGTCCACCACCAGCGTCAGTGCATTGTTGACAGTTGTGCAACAGAGTGGCTAAATTCTTGCATTATATATAGTGGAATAGCACACAACCAATTTCAATACCGTGACCTACATCCTGCAGCGTTTCCGCTTTTAATCGTGCACAATATTCCTTAAAGTACCCAAGCGTAAATGTCTAAGGGTGTTAAGTCGGAGATCCAAATGTATACTCCACCCTTCCCCTACTCCCAGGAAAAATAATATCCCCAAATACGTATTCTATCATCACTCTGACAATTTAGGTGGAGCATCATCCAGCTGAAAGTAAAAATCATTTTCAAAAAAACAAGTCACTTATGTGGAGGTAGATTGTTGTCCTGCAACAGTGATAAGTAGAGGCAGCACCCGTGACGGTTGAATCATGGGGGAAAAAAGGCGCCATCATTCCTGTTGAAGTCAACGCGCTACACTGGCACCCCTATTAGATTAAATGCCCGTTGTTCCGTTACGCTGCATAGTTTTGTTTTGAACTGAAATTAATTTATTTACAGTCCATGAGTCCAATTCTTTGGATACAAAACAAGTCGTATTAAATTATTACATGTGGTATTTTGTTAATATTATACATTGTCAGCTTAAAATTAATAAAAAGTATTAATTTTAACATTCTGTGTTTGCATTAAAATGTTTATCTACAGAGTAGAAGGAATGAGCTTGTAATTATGCTTTTCACGCTGATTTGAACTCATTAATGTTATCAGTCAAACTATATACTTTTTGGGAGATTATTGAACGCCTTTGTGCCAAAAAGTATATTCCTGTTTATATTATAATAAATTTGATAGGGGTTGATGAAAATTATATATTTTTTCTAGTATTTGTGTTATAAACGTCGGAATTCATTCTGAATTTACGTCTGCTGTTAGCCCTAACTAAAAAAAACTTTACTTGGTCGAACAAACAATGAAATCGGTAACGAATGTCGTTCATCACACATGTGCAAGAACTACTCGCAGAATTTCACTTAACGATCCGAATCGGCTTTCATTGCATGGAACATTCCTGGTATGGAAGGTTTCGTCTTCTAATGCTGCAAAATGCGATTAACGCTGATTTTGGGAACGCCAGTCCCACGGGGACATTGCTTTACAGACTTACCTGGAGAATGTGTGAAGGCCTGTAGCACCGTCGCGACCCTTTTATTGTTAAGTTACCTTCCGGATCGACCCATGTTAATATTGTGCACTGTTCCGTCAGTCTCAAGGTTGTCACGCAGCCCCGTAATCATCCGCAGTGGTGGTGGTAATATTACTCCTAATGCATTTGTCTAACGTCTGCGCACCTCAACCATATTCTCCGTTTTCCATTAGCACTTAAGAATCCACTTAAGTTGCTTAATTGGTGATTGCGATAACACCATTTTCTTTTACACCGGTTACTACGATAACCTGAGTATTACAATACCAAGTTCGACTTTCTTTTGTCACTCAAATCACTGCAAAATGCCATTGCTCTGGCTCTGTTTCTGTGTGCGTTATTATTATCTAAAGTGTTCATACATTTTTGGGGGACATCCGTATATTCATATCAACGCGCCATATTCGTTTCTTCTCTTTAATAGAACCTTGAGGGTCTGTTAAAATAGAACTGAAAAACTTAAATCCAGAACGCTGTAACGATTTGCATAGTGTTATTTATCCAAAAATGGGTCATAATTCTTAGTAATGGATATGCCTATTCAGTCAGTGGACAAGCACATCTGGCTCTAATCCAGAACAGTTTGGCACATAAACCCACACATTTCTTTTGTCATCCCTTACCGAATGACGCAAAAGACAGGTGATTCAAACGCAATGTCTGGCCCGTCATATTACGGCTGGGAGAATGAACATTACTACTGGACTTTACGATTAAAGACGGACGAAAATTTGGAAGATAACGCGTTTTTTTAGAAGATGCATAAACACTCATGTTTTACGAGGGCTGTCCTGAAAGTATCCAGCCATTTTTAATATCTCGAGAACCGGTCGCGTGGCCTTGATGTAACTTGGCAGCCAGTGAGAGGAAACCTTACGGTGCATCCTTGAATAGTCACTCTCCCGTGGGGCTAGTCATTCAGCAGTGAGACGCCATTGACTGAACTTGTGTACTGTGAGACCGTCGCATTCACAAATCTCCTCCCTTTCAACGGCGATTTTAGCTTTGGGAAAAGCCAGAAGTCGCAGGGAGCCAAACCTGAGCTGTAGGGGAGCCGACAGACCTGGGTGATGTGATGTGATGCTTTGCCAAAAAAGCCTGCATGAGAGTTGTAGAATGGGCAGGCCCATTGTCGTGATGAAGCTGATCTGCTCGCTCGGTCATTGTGAATGCGACGGTCATACAGTACACCAACTCAGTCAACGGCGTCTCACTGTCGACTGACTAGCCCAAGGGAGAGTGACTTCACGGTTGCACAGTAAGGTCTCCTCTGACTGGCTGCCAAATGACATCAAGACCACACGACCGGTTCCTGAGATATTCAAAATGGCTGACTACTTTCGGGACAACCCTAATGTGTGTTTCCAGTTTCCCACCTCGGATGCCAAGGAAGACACACAAACATTTCACAGAATTCGCTCTGTATGTACGCCCACGTACACAGGCTAGTGAAGCGTTAGAATTGTGTAAATGCGATTTGAGTTCTCTTATATTTATTCACATGTATAAACTGATAAATTGTAACTTGATAATTTCAGCGTCATTCCATCTTTAGAGTTGTCGATACCGTGAAACTGACAGTGAAATCAACTATATTGTGCATGAAGAACGGGCAGGTTTTCTGCGCCTTGTTAAATGTTGAGGTTACGTAAAGCTTATGGTGCATACAGTCATTGCTATAATTGTACGAAATATCCTCTGTACTCTTTTAGCTTATACATTCTGGTTAAGAGAGAGACAAGACATCCCATAGACTGACTGTCCTGACTGAGGCTGTACATTGCTCAAATGTCACGGCAGTAACATAAGTTTCAGTGTGGCCGCTTTGTTCAGCATCCTTTGTTGTACCACTGACACGTGAGATGTGTAGTCTGAGGTGCAGTGAAGCCTTTACACAAAGTCAAGAGTACAGTAAACACCATCTGTGCATGGGACGTTAATTTTATTGAGATTAATTGCTGTAAATATCACGTAACTGTAAAGCTGTCCTTGTGCATGCCATGAAGGCGTACGAGAAATTGGAGGTATAATTCCGCCCATTCTTAATCTCGCTACTGGGAGAAGGTGAGAGAGGTCAGCTTCGTGCCTCTGACTCCTTGCCACCGGCCAGAGATCCACCGGTACCTACTAAGTAGGAGACTAGCTGGTTCCCAGAGCTAGTATGAAGACACTGTAGAAGAGAAAATCACTGGTGTCTCCCAAGAATGGGACTACAAATTTTTCGGTCGTCTCACCCATACCCTACTCACTACCGACTAGACGTTCGGGCTGCTGTAAATAATGCACAAGAAACCAATGTTCATTTTAACTTACAGAATATTACTGTCTTTTGAAATGTGACGCCGTGTAGTCTGGTGTCCATCTACCAAGCTACGTCTCAGAAGACAGTCGTTTTCCCAGTCACCATCGTGCGAAACCCAGATTTTACATACACGATACACCACTGTTGCAACTTCATGTTTTCAAAGAAAGTGGAAAACATGGCAATCATCTTTGTGTTTCTCACTGTCTGTCCATTGAATGTACGAAAAGACGGTCAGGATTATTACAGCAGGGTCGGCCACCAGCGACGTACGGCGTCGCATCCGGCTTCACTTCCATTTCCTGCTGCCACGGACGCCATATCTCGGCTGAGAAATTTCGACAGCTGAAACCATAAGAACTATAGAAATCAGTAGGCTAAGTTACTGCAGTATTCAGCATTATACACGTAGTTTCATTCGCAGAAGGTTACCTTCAGACGTGGAAGTGCCGCCTTTTTTTTTTCTGGTTAAGTTCGGTATGTTCCACGAACTGGAAATACGATATCTGATTAGTTTCTTCCGTGGTATTTTGTGCATACACGAGAATAGGTCGTGAATTTATTGCGTCACGTTCGTGTTGTAACAAGAAATTGAACCGTGGCGTCGAAGAAACAAATGCGGGTAAAATGGTTGTCTTATCTGTCAGCAAAACATTTCTGTTGTGAAAGAGAACAATATGAGGCGTCGTCACGCGGTAGAGCATGAATGGTCTTTACAATGTCTATTCCAGCAACCACATAATAATGAGAAACACAATTACACAATCATATTAAGCTTCCAACATATTTCGCCCTTATTCAGCCATGTTTAGAGGGCTATTCTAAAAAAAAATCAGGCATTGGCAAATTATATCGTAGATATGCAATTGTGGAGTTAAATACAGACGTTAAAATTTATGAAAGAGATTTAATAAGTATTGTACAGATTGCATGTAAGTATATCACAGTATTTATAGTTGGATTGCAAACAAACGTCTATCGTACAGTGTCATCTCCGTTTTCAGGTTTTGTTCTTGTGTCTCCTTTGGTTATGTATGTCACCATGAGCTCAGTGCTCGTCCATCCATGGTGATTACAGCAGTTCTTGCCATAAACAGTTATTGTTTTCCTAAACAGAATTGATCTGTTGGGCTTTGTACTCAGAAATCACGTTGTTTGCTGTGAGGTCTGTATATTGTTTTGATGAATTTTGAGCTCCATAGGGTTGAATAGAAAAGTGAATATCGGAATACTTAAGTAAAATACCCGAGCACAACAGTTGTAAATTGCACATACTGGACCTGTACTCTGTTGAATGCCCAGTTCGGACTACATACTTAGCATTGCTCTGTGTGTATTAAACGCGCAGTCGCTACGCTGCTACACTTTGTGTGTGTGTGTGTGTGTGTGTGTGTGTGTGTATATATATATCGGCTGTTCTGTGGCGTTCGAGATGTAACAAACGAAAGCAAACAGTTTCTCCGAAAGACTGGTTAACTCTAACCCAGGAGAGAGGACTGTACATCAGTAGCGCTGTGGCAACGGCAAATATTGCGGAAACCGAACGTTTGCAGGATGGCCGCTACAGTGTCCGCTTACTGTGCAGTACTGAACGTTGAGCCAGCTGTAGGGCCGAATCGTTTAATGTTAGGCAATTGGATTCCATCGCAAACTTTATTACCCCTACATAGCACAACCTGCGTAAGCGCTCAAAAACTGAATTTTAGGCAAAGAGTGCATTTACATATGGCATATTATTCTAATAATAAACAGTGATTGTATGCCTAAACAGCATCGGTCTTTTGGTCTTTATAAAGGAGTATTAGTCCGTTGACTGTGTGGCAGAAAGTGACTTTGTATGTTTACATTAGAACACACCGGCCTACCGTTGTATACGTCCCAGCATTATTTACGTTAATATTGAACAGTTTACTGAACAAGTGAATGCCAAGTACAAATGAGAATTCATATATTTGTTGACTTTTAGTTGTGATATTTATACACGTGTGGCTTCAAAGGGGTAATAGGATGTGATATATCGAAGCGGAGTGCATTAATCAGCAGCTTCAATTTTAAAGAAAGTGCCTTATATCAGGGCTGCCGATAGCTGGCTGGCCTTAGTGTCAGTCATTTGTACGGCGATCGATAGCTAGCTAAACGCGAAGTTTTGGGCCGGCGTTGGTTCTGTGCGCGCCTGCCCACACGTTGTAGCACAGCAAATTTAATTTCACTTTCCGTAGATGTTTTATCATGATTTTATATTAGAGCCGTGCTTTATCTCTAGTCTGTCTACGCTGAATTTATTTCGTTTATTACTCTAAAGTCAAGATATAGGGTAGGCTAGGCATGTAGCACTTTTGGAAAAGTTTCGAAGTGCATACACAAATTTTGTGGGAAAGCATGAAGGGTATGGATCTCTGAAGGACCTCGACAGATATGACATTAATTCTAAAAGAAATGGATACTTAGGTGTGGGCTGGGCTTACTTGAATATCAACAGGATTCTGTGAAAACTGGAATGATTTTTCTGGTTCCATTAAACGCACGGGATTCCGGAAGCGCCAAAGAGTTACTTGAGCTTGTCAAAAAGGACTCTGCGCCGTAAATTCGGTTAGTTATTTAGTTAGTTAGGATTCTCTGAAAGACCATTTGTTTTTGTAGAGAGTGGTGGGTCTCAAGCAGCTTACTCGTTTATCCTATGTACTTTCAGAGTCTTGACTTTGCATCTTGCATATCGTCTGTCTTGCCGTCAAGAAACCAAACTTTTACCACTAAGAAGCAAACCACCTCTGAAGAACTATTTTTCATATAGATATATTGTATGTCCCAGTAATTCTGACAGTAATTTCTTACATTAGAGACAATACGCTTACAAGAGTAGCCAGGGAATTAGCAAAATGTAAATTAGATTTAGTGGGTGTACTGGAGGTTAGGTTAGACGAAAGGGGCACGGCAAGAGCAGGGGATATAATTTTTCCTATAGAAAAGGAAACGAAAATCATCAATTGGGAACAGGATTTTTTGTACTCCAACGAATAGTGTCAGCATTTAAGAGAGTGGAGGTTGTTAGTGATAGAATGTCATATACGTGTATAGTTCTGAGAGGTCGCTGGTGTAATATCATTGTTTTGAATGTGCATGCATCAAGTGAGGAGAAAAGTGATGATTTAAAAGACAGTATTATGAGAAATTAGAGCAGGTTTTCGGTCATTTTCCTATGTACCATATGAAAATTATATTAGGAGATTATAATGCAAAAGTGGGGAAAGATAATATCTTTAAACCGACAATTTGGAATGAGAGTCTACATCAGGATAGTAATGATAATGGTGTTAGAATATTAACCTTTGCCACATCAAGAACTCTTGTCGTTAAGAGCACGATTTTCCGCACCGAAACATTCATGGGTACACCTGGACCTCTCCTGATGTGAAGACTCACAACCAGATTGACCACATATTGTCAGATAGGAGATGGCATTCTAGTGTACTAGATGTACGATCTTTCAGGGGAGCTGACATTGATACTGATCACTATCTGGTGGTTGCAAAAGTTAGGGAAATATAGGCTGTAGGTAAACAAGCAGAACAGAATTTTGATGGGGAAAGATTTAATCTGAGGAAGCTAAATGAACTGGAGGTTAGGAAACAGTATCAGATTAAGATCTCAAAGAGGTTTGCAGCTTTGGAGAACTAAGGTGATAGCTAGGACATAAAGAGAGCTGGTGAGAACATTAGAGATAATATAAAAATTTCAGCTAAAGAGAGCATAGGATTGTGCGAATTGAAGCAGCATGAAATGAGGTTTGAGGAAAAATGTTTACGCTTTTTAGATCAAAGGAAGCAGATTAAAATGCAGTGGTAACAGGATCCAAACCAAGGCAGTGTAGATAATCTGAACAATGTAAGACGTGAAGCTAGTAGACATTTCAAGAACAAAAAGAAGGAATATCTGAAAGCTAAAATTGATGAACCTGAAACTGAGAGTTAAGATAAAAAATATCAGAAACTTGTATAGAGGCGTCAGGGATTTTAGGAAGGGTAACCAGCCTAGAACTAATATAGTAAAGGATGAGAAGGATGATGTGGTTATAGACTGCCACAGTATTTTGGCTAGGTGGAGGAACCATTTCTCTCAGCTGTTCAATGTACATGGAGTTAGTGGTGTTAGGGGCATACACACAGCAGAACCACTAGTGCCTGAGCAGGGTGCCTTTCAGTTTGAGAAGGCTATTGAAAAGCTAAAAAAACACACACAAATCACCAGGTATTTATCAAATCCCAGCAGGTTTGATTAAAGCAGGTAATAGAACAATTCGCTCTGAGATCCGTAAACTAATTAATTCGATTTGGAATAATGAGTAATTGTTTGAGGAGTGAAAAGAGTCGATCATTGTACCTATTTATAAGAAGGGCGATAAGAGAGACTGTATTAATTACGTACAAAATTTTATCCAACATCCTGCTGTCAAGGTTAACTCCATACGCAGAGGATATTATTGGGGATCATAAATGTGGATTTCGACGGAACAGATGAAATACTCATCATATATTCTGCATTCGACAAATACTTCAGAAAAATGGGAATAGGGTGAAGCAGTGCATCAGCTATTTATAGACTCAAGAAAGTTTATGATTCTGATAGGAGGGGGGTCTTGTTTAATATTATCATTGAGTTTGGTATCCCGGGGCACGCGGTGGCGCAGTTGGTTGAGGCAGTGCGCTACAAGCCGGAAGGTCGCGGGTTCGATTCCCGATGGTGTCATTTGAATTTTTCATTGACATAATCCCTCCGGCCACACTGTCGCCCTGGGGTCGACTCAGCCTCTAACAGAAATGAGTACCAGGAATATTTCCTGGGAGTAAAGGCTGACAAACTTATCACCTTCATGTGCCGACTGTCTTGAAATCTGGGAACCTCAATCTCCTGGAACCCTCAGGGCCTGTCCAGGCCTGTAATGGAATTGCTTTACCTTTACCTTGGTATCCCAATGAAACTGATAAGGCTAATAAAAACGTGTCAATGATAACAATAGCAGTGTGCGGGTAGGCAGCATTTGTCTGATTTGTTTCCTGTTCAGAATGGTTTGAAATATGGAGATGCTTTATCGCCATTGCGTTTCAACTTTGCTTTAAAATATGCCGTTAGGAGGGTTCAGCTGAACCAGAATGGCTTGAAATTTAATGGTACACATCAGGTTTTGGTTTATGCTGATTGTGTTAATATATTGAGTGGAAGCGTGCATAGTGTAAAGAAAAACACAGAAGTTTTGTTAGTCGGTACAAGGAGCTTGGTCTAGAAGTGAATGCTGATAAAAATAAGTACATGGTCGTGTCTCGAGGTCAAATGCAGTAAGAAGTCACAATATAAAAATTGATTATATTTTGGAACTACCTTAACAGATCAAAATTTTATTCAGAAGAAATTAAGAGCAGATTTAAGTCAGGGGATGTTTGCTATTATTCGATGCACAGTCTTTTGTCTTCCAGTTTGCTATCCACAAATTTAAAGATTAATATATACAGAAATAAAATTTTGTCTGTTGTTTGGTATGGGTGTGAAACTTGGTCGTTTACATTAAGGGAGCAACGTAGGCTGAGGGTGCTTGAGAATAGGGTGCTAAGGAAAATATTTGGGCCTATGAGGGACGAGGTAACAGGGGAGTGGAGAATGTTTAATAATGAGGAGCTTAATGATCTGTACTCCTCACCCAATATTTTGCGGGTTATCAAATCGAGAAGAATGGGATGGATGGGACATGTAGCACGCATGGTTGCTAGGTAAGGCGTATATAGGATTATGGTGGGGAAACCTGAGGAAAAGAGACCACTTGGAAGACCCAGGCGTAGATTGAGGATAATATTGAATGAATCTTCAGGAAGTGTGTTGGGGGGGGGGG
>JGI20166J26741_11668696_pt1 | contig 11081 bp, 5 predicted proteins | sample TergutCu122P5_FD_26741 | JGI IMG/M metagenome (IMG submission 26741) | reverse complement strand
TGGTGACTACAGTGAAGGACAGTAAAAATTCGAAACATGTATCTATTTTGTATCAGTTGTAAATAAATAGTTGCCACTATTAAAGTTCCAACCCTCGTATGTTTAACAATACTCTTTTCTTTACGAAGTAATGTCGGAACTGAATAAGGTAACCTGGTCGCTAGGCTTGATCGACATACAAATATTATTGAAATTTGGATGGAACAAAAACTTTGGCCTGCTCGCTGTTGTTGTGGTAATGAACGAGGTTTGTTGTAGTAAAAGTCCCTAATGGTGAATAATAAAATGTTTCTAGTACTCCCAGTTGCTGTTCTGCAAACCCCAGAGGACATTAAGCCTCTTCAGTTCCACAGTCACAGAGAATGTGACGATGCAGAACTGTAACACAAGGACACGGGCAGTTTGGATAATAATACCATTGATTCTGAGAAGTGCGTGAAGCCCTTATATACACTGAGTGCGCAAAATACAGGATTCTAAATGTTAAAGTGGATGGTACATACACTAAGCCATCTGCCTCAAAGAATTTATTAAATGCTTATCCATAAACGTTCCAAAAATTGTGCTTATCCTTAGACGTTACCTAGTTTTGATATTGATATTGATATATTTGTTAACTGCAATTGGGTTGACACCCGGTGACAGTAGTACAGTACACATTTACACACAAAAAATACATAGAACAAACAACACAATTAACAATTTTGGTTGGAGGGCTTTCTGGAATTCGAAACCAGAGTGGTCAAACTAAACTTAACGGTGAACTAACCGTGTAAAATTATCGCCTAATTGGGAAAAAGAAGTGTAAAGGGATAAAACAACAAAAATGTACCTATGTGTATTCTCAGTTACATAAACATCGCTTACAAATGACGGAATATAATGCTGAAATTTCTCTATATATTTAATGTGTTGTATAAAAGTAGAAATTACTTTATGTGACTTGACGTTAGACGTCAAAATCTATTATAAAAGTGGTTGTGGTTCTTATGCGATGCGATTTTACAATGTTTCTGTGGACTGAATGACAGACGCGGATTCTCAGACATAATCGAAACGGTTCGAAATTGAATGGTTGGCTTATTAGAATCACCTTGTCAAAAAAGCATGTCTTGTGCAGTTGAAACTCCAGGCCAACCTAACGGCTGAGTGTTGGAAATATTTCCAACCTGAATAATGGAGGTCATATCTCTTGGCTCAGAAAAGTGACCTGTTTCTTTTCTTAAGCATAACGACGGTGCTTGGAATGTGACATTCTACTAATCTTCACGATCTAGGGAAATCAATTACTTCATTTCATGGTAGTCACTGTGTTGTTTTCGATATCAACAAACAAGCATCCGAATATTCAGCTTAACACAACTCTGTATTTATTAAGGCTTATTATTTGCTACCGCTCCTGTTTGGATCATCGTCAAGTTATTGTTTAAAACTTTTAAAAATAGAGACAAACGGTGCACAAAAGACATAAGTAGTTTGCAAGGTCTCACAATTGTAATCATTCATTACAGTAATCGTTGTTATTGATGTCATTATAGAAGTTACTGTGTACTCTGACGTCATTTCTTAATTTGATTTTTATTAACTGATTTCCCAAAGCACGACACACAATTTCTGCTACAACGTTTTTAATTAAAATGATAACTATAATAAGTAATTTGCAATTTTATGATTTCACCAAGGAATTTTATATTTTTGTGCAAGATATTGCCTATAATTTCATACGTTTTACTCAGCACCATAATAATGGTGACAATTATTATTATTGGTATTCAGCCCTTGGGCCGGTCTGGGCAGAGACCAGAGTTCAGTCAGGCGACTGGTATGGTTTCTAAAAGCATCTCGAGCGCAACTCATTAAATATAATCGGGACGAAAAATGTTTGGAAACTAGACTACTTGTTAAAAGACAAAGAAAGACGGCTTGCTTCCGTAAAGTGTCTAAGTAAGCATTAGTGAGCTCAGAGATAGTTAAATAACAGTAACGACTTCTACATTTCTAAATTTATGGGTTTTTGATCAATTGAAAATGGTCTTGGCGGTATGTAACCACAACATAATGTGAAAAACAAATAGTTGTAATCTCTTTAACGTGCTGAGTTAGGATTTATTTTGTCTTTTGAAGTAGTACTCATACTACGACTCTGAAGCTTGTATTTAAAGACTAATTTTACTCAGCGACTATATTAAATATTATGTTATTCATAACAGACAAATCTTATAAATTTATACACAAGTAAACAAATGCACTTAATAAAGTGCAAATAATGGCAAGTATTGATCTCGTAAATGTTTCGGTACGGGATGCCATTCTCAGGGTATTTTGCAGATCAAAGGAATGCAAGGCCAAGTAGCTAATCCAGGTGTCCGGCGGTATAGTACTACAGCACCGGACACAACGCACTTCGCACGCTTCATCTGCATGAGATCTCTTCGAATCACAAAGATCGAGACAGATGTTTGTATACTTACACCATAACGAATAAAAATAATAAAGAACTTGTACTTGGAAAGGACATCCCAACATTGTAATTTACTGTTACCAGTTATATGTATTTTGGAATTTTAATATTTTGATGATTATAGTTAGGGAGATGCATACCTAGATTAACGTGTTGGGTTTGAATTCCTTCGATCGAAAAGAACACCTAATCCTGTGGACCCGAACCGGAACACGTAGGAAATTAATATTTGTCACAAATTGCATTTATTAAGTTCATGTGTTAGTTGATAAATTTATTTAGTGCGTTTTACACTTGTATAAATTTGATTAAAATTGCATATTTATTATCTCAGAATAAAAATGTTTTATGTAAATTAAGTTTATCTACACACATATAGTAAAGAAAAACCCAGTTTTCATTTGAACATCGTAAATGAATTGAAGAATATAAATTTATAATTTTTTTCCACCGAAATCGCCTGCTAATTTTAAGTTTCATAATTCTACATTCTTATTACATTCGCATTTAGTTTCTTGCCATGACTCAATATTGTGGCACTAATGAATAAATATTTTAGTTAGGTCGACTTGAATTCATTACTTAATTTACACACAAATAAAATCTTTTACAAGTAATCATTAAACCCGCGACCTGCTATATATGCCCATATTGACTCAGCATTTAAACAAGGAATAGGTAAATATTCTACTCGTATTTGATGTTAAAAACAGCGTGTGCTGTGTTGCAATATCATGTGTTTAGTAGGTAAGTAGTAACACCATTGCTAACATCAGGGAGTAACAGGTTCTTATAAGGTTTCCCTGTCGCCCTTTCTCTCCCCTCTATGTATCGCACCCTTGACCCACCCCTTTTGCCATACCTGAAAGTGGAAGCAGGTTGTTAACTCGAAACGTGTTTCATATTCATTACACTGCACGGCTAGGCATGACATCCAAGAAGACAGCAAATTTTCTGTCTCTGTTCTGAGTGTGTTTAATGGAGATGTGTTGTTAACATTTTGAATGACTTTCGAAGTATCATTTTATTTTAATAAATACTGGACCTGATAAAAAATCAGAATTTAGTAACTGCTGGAAAGGACCTGATAGCCAAAATGATCCCTGCATTAAAACCTAAGCTTCAATGAAAGAAATTTTTAAACATTTAATTTAAATTCTTTAGCCACTGGTACTCTTTTCTTTCGTTAAATATTCCATATGTTTGCTATGATGGTTGCATAGTAAAGGGAAAAATTACTGTTGAAGAAAAGCTTTGTCAATTAAAAAAAATTCATAATTACGAATTATATAGAACTAATTTCAGTGCTGTAAATCTTATGGTACACAGGAAATCTGTAAGTAATAATAAATGATGATATTAAAATTTATTTCACCGAAACAATTATTTTAATTTGGCATGTCTTCCTCGTAATCCAAATATAGTCCAATATGGGATTTATCGGTGCTGTTATTGATGAAAATGAATGCTCATATTTTATAACATAATGGGAATTCAATGACCAGCTGAATGACTGCAAATTCTCTAGGAAAACCATTATTCACATCTTTTTTTTTCGCTTGTCTTTCTTTTTACAAAAGTGTCGTATGACATTTCAATCATATTTGACGTCCCATATTCTTTAACAATTTAAAGCATAGTATTAACTGTATGTACCATACGCTGTAACACATAAAAACTGTGAACAGTCGCTTTATATGTTTAGTAGGCTACGCACAGAGAACCGCGGTTGTGTTTACATGTACATTGTAGCATCGATTTTTGTGGAAGTGCTTGAATTACGGTTGCCTGGAAATCAAAAACAATAGCTCCATAAAATTAAAGAAAAACAATGGCTGTGCAATGAATGTTTCAGTTTGTATAGGAACACAAAATACGATGTGAGAAATTATGCATAATTTCAAAGAAGAATTTAAGGTTTGCGCTTTTTCTTTTAGGCGGTGAAAGACAGAATATAAATAAATACAAACTACATAATTATGACGAGAACGGTAAGGTGTCTGTAGAAGAAAGAAGAGATAAGAGGCTTGTAGAAGCAAAATAATGGTAGTTAAATAATATCAGGTTGAGTGTACTGATTGAAGAGTCAGAAAGTAATAATATATCATACAGAACACGTCAATCGGATTGAAGTCTGGAAAGTTGAAAAACATATAACCCTGCAACGTGAAAGTGAAATTACACAAGACCCACAAACAAAAAGGAAATACACGTTGCGTGACGCAGTGAAAATATTCTAACAAGTACCCTATAATGCTGATTTATGGTACACTGGATCACCACCAATAACATATAGGGCCCTTAGAATTCAGTTAAAAAATAGAGCATGTCAGTTTCAGAAATACAAAAAGAATTTGTCAGGAAAGGTACTGTTTTTAGTGAGAAGTAAATAACTAACCAACTAACTAACGCCATAGACAAACTAACACTTCTTTAAAGAGACTGAGAGGAATATACTGCATGTGAAACTACTCACAAAGTTATCTGCTTAATATTACAACAGAGATATAAAAGAAAGGATTACAAAAGATAAAAAAACAGTTTTAAAAACAGGTTTCTCACAATGTAACCTATTAAGGAATAATAATTTATATGGGGTCCATATACTCTCATACGTAGCTGCAACCCACGAGGCTTTCAAGAAACTTCTGTTTACAATTTTGAAAAAAAAATTGTCTCTGGCTTTTGTTTTTAGTCAGTCGAAAACAAATCTCAGATTTATTTGTTTTTACTTGCTATATATTCCAAACCTTCTCCCCAATAAACCTATGTATCTAAAGTGTTCAATTCCTTGAGAGATTCCAACTGAATTTCTGTTCAAAATTCTTAAAATCCACACGAATTTTGAAACGTTGTCAATCTCATCTTCGTAGATTAAATGACATTAATATTATTTGATGAATAATAGAAACACAAATTTCATCATTATATTGAAGTAATCATGAGCCATATTGAACTGTTTTTCATCACTGAACCTCTTCCTCATCATTCAGTATGTGTGTTGGTGAGTAAATATAAACTTCCTTCACATTACAGAATATTTATTTGTTATTGATCCGGTGTAACGGGAGACACTAATACTTGGCCGCAATTTTGCATTTAGAGAGCATATTAAATTGTTTGCTTTATTCCCTATAATTTGTAAAGCGTTTGGTTTTATATCACACTCAACGGATGAAAACAAGAGTGCAGTGGAATTTGCAGTGGAACTGGCAACTAAACACCCATTTAATTCTCATAGGGATTGAACGATATTTTAAATTTTACGACTACAGTTACATCATTATATTAGATTCGTATAATACACGTAATCTCTTTCACGAACTCGCTTTTTCATGAGGAGCTCTTATTGCCTACTCACCTGTCTTTATAACTGCATTTATACAGAGAAATTTAGAGCGTTCGCCTTTATTTTCAAAACATTGTGCTGAAAATATTGGAAAAAATAAAAATTCATCTTCAAGCTGATATTCCAGCATAGTGATCAAATAAAATGATCATATTCACAGAAATACCGGCCGTTAAAAGACAAACGCGCTATTGAAGAATCCATTGAAATTCAAATTTCGTACTTATCATAATCATCCCTCATATAATCGCAAGTTGAATTCTTCTATTTTTCTTTGCTAAAAGCATTAAAAATAATTTTTCGGTCTACGTGCAGCCATTTCCCAGCCTCGGTTGGTAATGCAAAATGAGGCAGAGTGGCATATACTTGTGAAAGTACTTCAGATTTTTCCAGTCAGCAATAACTCCAATTTAATATTTATTACCTTGCCAACGACGCAGTTTAACTTGGATATTCATGATGGTGCTAAATTAATTACAAATGTTACAGAATTTAAGAGAAGTATCAGTACGTCTTTCCAAATATTCCACTCATATCTTGCGTTTCACTCTTATTATTAAACAATTACTACTCCCGTTTAGGGGTGCTACGCTACAAACCGGCAGGTCGCGGGCTCGATTCCCTATGGTGTCATTTGAATTTTTCAGTGACATAATCCTTCCGGTCGCACTATGGTCTTGGCGTCGACTCAGCCTCTAACAGAAATGAATACTAGGTGTATTTTCTGGGGGTAAAGGAGGCCAGTGCTTAAGGCTGACAACCCTACCACCATCCTGTGCCGTTGTCATGAAATCTGGGAACATTAATTTCCTGGAACCCTCTGGGCCACTCCCGGCCTGTAACGGTACTGCTTTAACTTTGTACCTTTTACTACTCCTGTTTAATTTTAAGCATGTACCATTGACGCTTTCTATTCTTAGGTACCCTCTGAGCGTACAAGATTTCATTGATCCGTGACGTAGACTATAAAATCTCGTCTTCACTGAATACGAGAGCCAAAACTTTGAAAATTTCTAGAATATCTCGATAGAAGGAGCATTGTTACTAGTTACGGACAAATATCTATTGGGAAAATTTGGGGTTAAATAAGAGACATATAAGTACATTCTGCATGTTTTATACCGGCAGATATTTGCAGCAATTACTGCCTCCTGGTCACGCATGTACTACTTGATACGTGAATAGAGATAACGACACGATTTCATTTTAGGATTTCCAAATAGGCCTTCGTATACTGATATGTATTTTTTCAGATCTTCACTAATTCGGTATCCTGTAAAAGCTGTAAGAAAACGAGTTTTCTTCCCCACTAAGCTTTTCCTCTTTCCTCGGTGTCCAACATTCGGATGCATATAGAAGCATGGGAACATGTTCACTTATCTCTAAGCAGTAATCCTGTCATCTCTATATATTCCAAGACCTTTTCAAATACATTCTTTGTCATAAAATAATTCTTAATATCGTAAATGACCATACGCATTTATGACTCTAATTTGCCCTGGGAAAGCTTCCGTTCAGTTAAATGTCGGTAGAATAACCATTATGATTAAAAACTTTTTTTCTTTCTTTTCTCTCTCAAAGGAAATACGGAAATAGTGCCCTATATTGGACCACGACCTCATTCTTAAAAACACCCATCCAGTTAGTTGCTAATCACACTAACACTCCTTGCTGCACATTTGAGCTAATAGTAGAGTCGATAAATACAGTGCAAAAGAAAAAAAATATGCTTACTTCTACTTTACCAATAAAGGTGAAGTTTTCGTTCTTTGTGTTAAAGACATTAATTTAGAAACAAATGTATGTATTAAACTAAGTACCTACGAATGGAGATTTATGGGACTAATGCAGGATGAAATTGGCGACTTTGCGCTTGATCATAGTTTTTTCTTTAAAACTTAAAGGTGCTTTACTTATCTTCAATTCATTGGAATTTTGCTAAATTTGTGCACCGCTTTTGTTCAGAATTCGCCTAATGTGTATACAATACGTGAGTCAGTGCATATATACGTGTGTGTGTGTGTGTGTGTAGTTGATTCGTACAAGTATCAGTGGAGGTAACAAAATAAAAGACAAACTGAAAATTCAGTTAATTTCACTCCAGAGAGTTGATTGTTTCTACTGTAGCTATACGTAAACCAATTAGCAACCCAATTCGCCAAACTCCTAACATTTTCAAGTAATTTCAGTACGAACATACTGAAATTGAATCTAACTAGTAGTTGTCTAATAGTTCCCTATATTACTAATTGTATCCGAGCAGTGGACAACTTTCCCTGTATTGCTATAAAAGATCTAAAATCACACAGTTTTCAGCTCTGTTTCTACTTTACTCTCCTGTCTTTAATGGTCGCAGTGTCGCTTAATTAGCCTATGCACCTTTAAAATATTTCCTTGACTTATTAATACCTTGACGTGCGTTTCTTGCGCGGTTTATTTATTTCCTTTTATGCATTGCCTCTCCTCATTCATTAAGTTCTCATCCTCCAGCATGATAAGAGGACATGTAATTTTCTTTGAATAAAACTTAAAAAGCAAATAATGACTGTAAGAAAAATGAGATTATCTAAATTTATTATTTTATATAAGTTAATATGATGAACCTCTATTCTCTTTTAGTAACACATGTGTCCTTAGAAATCGAAAATGTGAACTTCTAAACTTGAAGTATAAAAACGATATTTTCTTCATAATCGTCGCCATTATAACAGCTAAACTAAAAATAGCACTTTAACAAACTACTGTAATATTTCGGTTTCTTTATTTTAAAATTGTAAACTTTATTGCTTCCATATTGTTCACTGACTCTATATATGTTAGACACTGAAAGTTTCATGACGTGTAAAGTTTTGTACTTATGTTGTAAAAAATTAATCCACGCTAAAAGAAGATAAGGTGCACATATTTTAAATCTATTAAATTTCTTTGTTCTTGTTTAAAAGAGGCAATCCGAATTATTAAAAGAATGTTATATATATATATTTCATAATTACTTAAAATTTACAAAATTAATATGTTTCGAAACAGTTTCTCTTCTACGCTTCAAATTAGTGTTATTTCGTTTTTCATTGAACTGTCTTTTCAAAACTAAAACATTTTTATAAATATCAGACAACATAAATTTGTAATTGACTAGTAAGTGTTTTACATTTACTGCTTTGGGAACTGAATACATTCAACCTCTTTATTATTTGGGTATCCGAATAGGTGACATGATTGACTGGGTGTCATTCTTACCTGGGACCGATGCGTAAAGCAAAACGACGAGTAGTGGAATGTCTAAGTATCAAGGGTAGCAGTAGCCGGCCGGCGGCGATCGTAGACAGCATCCGACTAAAGGAGCAGAGTCACCCGCCTGCGTCTAACAGCGGTGTGACCCGACATCAGACCGCGTGCGTGCGCTCCTGGGGTGGGGCTATACCCCTCTCGACACTATTGCTTCTGGGTTCTCCATTGTGTGCCCCTTAATTTCCCCATTCAATACATTATGTTCAAAACCGTGTACATGTTAATTCCTAAGAAACTCGATTAGACCTCTAGTATTTGAAAATTTATATATCGTCAGTCCTCTATAGTTTAACTTTAGGTCAAACTTTATTTATATTTTGTTACACTTGGCTATAAAATAGTATCGTCACTGTTTTGTAGAGTGGGTAACCTAGGAATTGAGGTTTATTTCTCGGCATAAAGAGATGTGCGTCTCCTTTTCCCAGCATCTCTGACGTACACTCCTTCAGTCTCCTATAAAGGGGGTTACTGTTTCAGGAATAATGTGGTCGAGAACAAAGCTTATAACTTAAACTACTGCCCGTTATAAGAGTGCATGGAATTATTACTCCACTACCCATAATTCTTTTGACTTTTGTAATAACATTACTTGCTATGTACTTATATTGATACTGTACAATTTTATTAAACTATAAACACACTGAATGGCATTTAAAAAATGTTAAAATTACTTATACTTCGAAAATGAAATGTCGTTTTCTTGTTTCTTTGTTGACGTTTTTATTTATCGCTCTCTCTCTCCCTCCCCTCCACCAATCTTTCTGTGACATTTAATCTAATACCCTTTATTATGCAATCTGTTTTTCTGATTACTTATGATAAAATCGTAAAATTATTAAGCACGTTTCTTCCTCTTATTTCAAATGTACGCAGTTCGAATCTCGACGGGTACCATTTCTACATTGACCGAGTTTGCAGAGAAGTTATCTTGAATTGCGCCATGACTCACTCCTTTGTACATGTTTTCCAGTTCATTTTTCACAGTTATCAAAACATTCGGCACCATAATATCAGATTTTGAATGAAGTAAAGAGATTATTGCCGATCCCAGCTGCCGCGTGGTCTAAGGCGTAGGTCTGTGGCCGCTCGCCTGCTGAGATTGTGGGTTGCAATACCACAGGGGCATGGATATCTGTCTGTTGTGATTGTTGTGTGTTATCAGGTAGAGGTCTCTGCGGCGAGCTGATCACTCATCCAGAGGAGTCCTACCGACTGTGGTGCGTCGTTGTGTGATATAGAAATCTCGTGAATGAGGAGGCCATGATCCACTGGCGGCTGTCGCGCAAAAAAAAAAACAAGAGATTACTAATTAAAAGTACATAAATAGATTAATTGATCAAAAGTCAGTCAAGCGTACTAACTATTCCCATATATGAAGAGAATATAACAAATAACATGTAACACTGAAAATTGAATTAACTTGTTAATATTCGAAAATTAGACCTCTAATTTATGATAATGCAGTGTTAATTTAACTCTGATGAAGAAATAAAAAAGAATAATTTTAACATGATCACTCAAAGATGTGTTTCTCACACTTTATAATAATATTCATCCAAGTTTTAGTGTTATTTGTGTACAAACGTATGGGCGGACACGCGCCGTTCTTTTCTTAAGAAACATTACGAGAATGAAAGAATGAAGGTTTCGGCAAATGTATGAGGAAACTGGGACATATACTGGGACATATACTGGGACATATACTGGGACATATACTGGGACATATACTGGGACATATACTGGGACATATACTGGGACATATACGCCTTCCTGGCTTGTACGGGGCAACTTTATTTACGACATATGCGTTCTTCTGGAAATTTACGCAGCGTAGAGTCTTAATTCCGTACCGATGTTTTGGGACAGCCGTTCCCGAAACGTCGATATGGAATTACGATGCTTAAAATTCCAGAAGAGTGCAGAGCTCATTTACATCGAGGAGGAAGCCTGAAGTCGCGCACTTAACTTACTTTACTTTACTTT
>JGI20166J26741_11668585_pt1 | contig 11083 bp, 5 predicted proteins | sample TergutCu122P5_FD_26741 | JGI IMG/M metagenome (IMG submission 26741) | reverse complement strand
CACTGACTATTATTTATTCGTAAAATATTACTCTCCTCTACATGTTTCGAGCATAAAGTGCTCATCTTCAGGAGGACATAGTTGTATACAAGCAGCATATTGTACCGTCACTCTCTATAAGATTTCTGGTGGCCTGTTGATACGCAGCTATAGCTGCGTATCAACAGGCCACCAGAACTCTTGTAGAGAGTGACGGTACCATATGCTGCTTGTATACAACTATGTCCTCCCGAAGATGAGCACTTGATGCTCGAAACATGTAGAGGAGAGTAATATTTTGCAAATAAATAATAGTCAGTGCATCAAGTTGGTAATTAATGTATAGTCAAGAGGTTTATGTTGGTTCGACTAATGATAAAATCTAGGAGAACGTATTTATGACGTTAAGTCCTGTTTATACTTCTGCGTAGTGCCACATTTTTGTGATCTTCTGTCGTATTGGTTGCCTGTATTATGCCCTGTTGTCTTGGTTAACGTCTTGCTTTATTGCCTGTGGGTTGCGGTAAGTGTGCTTCTTAGCACTATAAATGAGACTCTGTGTGTTTGTCCGTGTGCTGCCGTTGGATGTTCCGGCGTGGGCACTGCGTCTTAATGGCCCCTTTACGGGAATGACCGTTATAGACGTATATATCACATACTAATATAGTTTATAGCGATTGTTTCTTCTTTTCTTATTTATGTCTTATGGAAGATCGAGTTCCAAGTTGTATACGTACGTCTTCCGGCTCTTGTCTGCTCTATTTTGAATGTTGTGTATACAGTTAGAAAAGTGAATTTTTTATATTCGACACAAGGGTCAGTTTATGGGTTGCGTATATTCGTATATTGAAGGACTTCTAGTTGTATATGCTGTACCGGGGTTTATTAAAAATCGCAGGCCAGTTGTTTGTGTGCTTCCGCGTGTGCTCAAACCTCGCGCCAACTGTGCTCTAAGACTTAAAATATGCCTAATGAATGGCGATACTAACTATAACCATAACAACCCCATCGGACAAATGCTGATTATATTAATAAGCATAATAAATCTAGCATAATTTTAAAAAAGATTATTGATAGGTCTTCGTATGTATTTTAAACACAGGAATGTTTTATATATTCATATAAATACATCGGCTAATAGATGATCTTTAATTTCGATACAATTTTGTGAACAATATGGGATCGTACAGTGTGCATTTACTGAATGTACCAGTTCTATGTTTCGTATTTGGCCCGATGACCCGAAATATGTCACCGAATTTTTAATTGTTTACCGTTTGAAGCCTAACGATATATATATATATATGTCGTACCACAGCGCTAACCTTCAGAAGCTTCATTTTAAATATTTATTAAAAAAATATACATACTGAATATTTTAAACGTGCTGAATATTCTCTGTTCTTTTCTCTTCAAAATGCCGTTTATTTCATAATGCTACCTTTTTTGTTTCCTGTATTATTTGCATTTTAAATAAAGGTTGTGCTAAAATTTAAATGTAAAATTCCGGCTACAAAAGGTTAATATTGATTACCAACATGTTGTGGTTATTGACTGATTAAATTACTATATTATCGAAAAAAACAAATCAATTTTTTTAAGAACGACTCAGCTCAATGGAGTTAGTTCAGTTGATTTATTGACCTAAAAATTGGGTTCAGTGATTCTTGTAATTAGGTTAGATGTAAATCTGTAAGCCTGCACACAATTAGAGGGCAGCAGTTTACACAAAAACATCCCACTTTACTTTTTAATATCTTGATGCTTGTTGCAACCAACTCAGAGGCAATCTTGGATGACAACGTTCAGATATGTATTTCTAAATAAAGTGTTAATTATCCTACCAAACACGACAATAGTACAATAGTCTTTTATTATACACTGCGACATGTATCGACTCTCCTGATCAGTTATCGTCAGGTAAATGTCGGATACAGATAAGGATTGATTTTTTGTGTATCTCACAAAAAGTCTAATATTGTCTGCTGGAACTGTATATTGAGTTTCATCGGATAATTAACATTTTGCGAACTAATATATCCTACTCGAACTGTACGCTGTTTCTTCAGATAATAACATCGTATGAACTGTAAGTTGTGAATATTATGTGTGTGTCTGCATTAATGGGAGAAATTTTATTTCTCAGCAAAATTTTAAGTCATAAAATTTTAAGAAGGAAAATATTACTTAAATATAAAAAAATTTTAGAAAGTGAGTTAGGAAAACAATTGGTAGCGGGATGAAGCGAAATGAATAGTAGTGGGGCGAAAATCGTCTAAAAGTATAGTGAAGTGAAGTGAGGTGAAGTGTAGTGATGTGATGTGAAATGGTGTGGTAGGAAATTTAAATGGGTTTTAGCCAAATGAGTGGGTTGTGAAGTGTAGTTGGGTGAAGTTTAAAGGGGAAGACTTGAAATGTCGACAAGTTTGGTGAAGTGGAGTGAAGGTCTTAGGAAGAGGGTGTTTATAATTCATAGAAGATATACAGACCATATGATATTTTACTTATTCATTTGTTTCTATTGTGTATCATTGTATATGTGGTTGTATATTTTGTATGCTTCTATTTTTTTATATTATGTATTCTTATTTTTATGTTTATGTATTCTTATTGTTATGTATGTTCAGTTCTAGGTATTGTGTTTCATTGTGTTGTTCTGTGTATTGTTTATGTATAAATGTGTGCTCTACTATTGCCACCGGTTGTCAACCCAATTGCAGTTATCAAAACTATCATAGCATATACCATATTTTATTACCTTTTAACAACTGGGAAATATCTACTTACGTAATTGGCACTTTGAAAAAGAAAACTATTTCTTAGATACGCCACTGTATATTTTGAGGCATTTTCTAAACAATACTCGATGTTGTGGCGTACACCTCCACTGAGAGTGTAAATTCTTATTGTCATCAGATTTTACAGTGTATCAATTTGGATAGAAGGAAGACTTGTTTGTGGATTTCAGAGCTAAAGTTGTAAACTAATTTATTTTGAAACGTGAATGGCTTTACAGTTGTAAATGATAAAGTTCTCAATTCAGTGTGACCAGATTTTGAGAACCAAAACTCGCAATGCAGGTACAGTTTATAAATTTAGCTTCACGTATTTCTGAGTGGAGAGGATGAAACGTTTCGGCTAATAAGATAATTTCAGCTATATTAAATCACTTTAGATTCTGCGAGAATAAATCATGGAATTCAGCTGACATTGTTAAACTGAGACAAGTTGCCTGTAATCTATTTATTACAAATTATTTTCATACTTTTTTTTTTACAAAAATTAAGATCTTTATTCTCTACAACTTACATATCTGTTGTTATTGTCTGTACACTTAGCAAAAAAATGACACTTGTCAAATCCTTTAATTTAAAGTGTCAATGCACAACAAAACACTCATAGATAATTATCATTATGATTATTTAAGAATCGGATTAAAAATGCATAAAAAATTGATAGTATTTGCAAACTCCACATGATTCACGTCCTTGTAAGACGCAATAAGTCATGATCGCTGATATATAAACACTGCCAGGGGCTCATTATGACCAAGCTTCGGGTGAGCGTCAATCATGCATTTTCTGGTACTGCTTTCAGCGCTGGTCGCCTGTGCAGCAGGTAAGTGTTACAATCGCTTATAGAGTAGTAAATATTTACAGGGTAGGCCTAATTCAGACATAAGGCTTTCAAATATATTATATATTTATGTACAACTTGATGAATGATATCTGATTAAATACTGTATTTGGGTAATATAGGGTCCGGTTTGGGTGAGTTGGCTTAGATGGTACATTGAACAGAATATGGGCTCGAAAATTCGGGGCTCCAAATCCTGCTTGTGTGTCACCCCGTCTCTAGATTCTGCAGAGAATCCAGCGGGCGTTTTCCCACAGGCAAAATAACTGACGCTTGTAGTTGACCGGTCGCTTCTCCCTAGTAATTTCATATGGTGGACAGGGACAGATATAGCTTCACCTTTACTGGGTAAACGTACTGATGTTTATAACTAACTGCATGCAGTTGAGTTCTTCTTAAGATAACAGAGTAGTTCAGTTTTGTCAATACATCCTTTGTCGCTTATGGCTCACGAATATTCCAATATGCTTTTGGCAACAGCAAATCACTTGTCGGTATCCGGAGTCAAAAAAAGGGAGTCCAAAGTATCAACATAAAAAAGGGCGTTGGGGAAATGCATATGTGAAGTTTGGAGACAAGAAATAACAGAGAATTATTATGCTGTTTTGTCTACTTATAGAACATGTGCAGCTGTTAGACTTAGTGTTATAAAAGTCTGTAAACATTTCAGATGTTCCTTTCAACACCACAAATTCTGCACTGGATGGACGTAGGGTGTGTGGAAAACCAGTAGAAATTGAACGCTACCCTCATCAGGTAAAGCTATTGAATTGCAATTGATTTGAACTGTTTCTTCTATGTATTGAAATACAAACAAATACAAGGGTGATCAATAAAATTATAATAATAACAATAACGAAAATATAGTATTCGTTAAATTTTTAAAATCTGTATCCTACTGCTAATTCCCTGATACACTCTTTTTCAAATCTTTTAAAGTAGAAGATCATGTCAATAATAATGCTACATTATCTATTATTCCTAACCTAAAATAATGTTGTATATCTAAAATAGTATTTCTTTGGATAACTCAATAAATAGCTATGTAACTAAGGGACAAAAATAAATTCTAGGAACATAGTTCATCAACTTGTCAACAAATTCCCCGAATTTTTTGGAAACAGTGCGTTCATTACTGTGCTCAAAACAGTTCGCTATTTTGTCTTATCCTGTTCCAGATCAATCCACTCGACACTAGAATAAAGAGTGTCTGCCTGATATGGCCACAACTACATGTATAGTCTAGAAAAATTTCTATTTATTTGGAAAAAATATCCTTTGGATAAAATTTTTTCGATTAATTGACTACTGGACACTTTATACTATATATTATGTACTTAATTGTCTACTGAATACACTTATATTGTAATTAACTGTGGAATGTACATTGTACATTTGCTTGTAAAATGTTAATCATAATTAACCAAAAAACGACTCTGGTTCGTACTTCTTAATGACAGTTATACCTATTACCTGAAACACGTTTAAATATTTTAATATAGATTTATGGTAGTGCAAAACATTGGAATACGAGTAAATTCTTTTGTATACGTTGCCAGTTGTAAGGCAGATGTATAATGCTAAGGTAATATTTAGTTTATTTCCATCCCCTAATGGAAGTATCTAAATTTTATTCATAGAAAACAACAGAGAAAATTATAGTCCTGTGTGGGTTAGTGGCGGTGTTTTGGATGGGGATCTGTCAGAAAAAATACTGACTAAATGACAGCAAGTTTTCCTTGAGTTTATTCTGTCCTCAATATATGTGAATGCAATGTTGATTTCCTGGGATTATGCCCACCAAAAAATGTACTACTTAATCACTTTATTATCTAACTAATGCACACAACATAAAAAACGTAGAGTTATTAAAACGTATTAAAATTATGGAGGCTGCTCCAATATGTTTCGGTTTACAAAGAACCCATCATCAAGGAGCCACATCCAGTGCTTAGCTAAGAACACAAGTTTGGTTCAGTGTTGATATAGACGTCGTGCAGATGTTTTCAGTGCAATGGCGGCATAGTATGACTTGTGTGGCGTGTGTGTTGTGCACTGTGCAAGCGTATACGCTTGCACAGTGAACAAAAAACATGACATAACACTGAAAACTTCTGCACGACGTCTATATCAACACTGAACCAATCGTGTAATTTTAGCTAAGCACTGGCTGTGTCTCCCTGATGATGGTTTCTTTGTAAACCGAAACATGTTGGAGCAGCCTCAATAATTTTAGTATGTTTTAATATCTCTACTTTTTTTACGTTGTGTGCATTAGTTGGATAATAAAGTGATTGACATTACTGATGCACCGTTATAACCATGAAGAAGTACTGCTTACTTTATGTTGTGAAATTCTTCTACATTTTCTTCACAAGACATGAATATACACTCTGGTTTATCAGCATTAACTTCATGTCCAGTCTTCTCAACAGAAACTAAAAGGATTTTGTTGTTTTTCTGTAACCGGTAACTCTCCGTCCAGTAAATTAACATCAGCAGAAATCAAAACGGATTTAGTTATCAGAATGGGAGAGGTGTATTTGATTGATTGCAGAAGTTCATCAATTGAATGAAGTAACGCAAAAAAAGTTTAGCTTTTTGATTTCATCAGCCAAACCCAATTTTCTTTATGTTGTGCTCATATTTAGGACAGTTGCACTGTAAAGGAATGTACCCCAATGACAGCATTTAGAAAACGCTATCCGATCTTTTCAAAGAAATTTCTTTGGAGGCCAGATGAAACTTGTGCCCACGTCAGGTTTGGTAGTAAAATTATAAGAAAAAATTTCAATAAGCTTCTTGCCCACATAAAACATTCACCAAAGAATCAAATTAATTTGTACTTGTTATTTTGTAGACTCTTTAAAATATTCTTATATTTCTAATCAACTATGCAATGTGGAATATCTGAAAAAAAAACAATCGTTCAACAAACTTACTTTCAGCCATAACTCGCATTTCAATTTTAGGTGGCACTTCTATATGACGGTTCTTTTATTTGCGGTGGCTCCATCATCAGTCGAAAATTTGTGGTCACAGCTGCTAGCTGTTTTGCAGGGTAAGTTTGTTCTTAACACAGTTTCTGTCATCAGACATGACAGTTATAGCACGTGTCGAGGGCTGTACTTATGTGAAGAAGTATGAGATTTACACATCATTGTACAATATTACTGCATAGAAGTGACTTGTAAGTGCTTTATGTTAAGTAGACAGTTTAAGAAACTAGGAACATGTAATATATCGTGTTTATACGCACACAGCATTTCTAGTTAAATGCAGTGAGGACTTAGTACAAGACCGTTCAAAATATTTTTCATTTCCTAATGCAACAAAGGTTGAATATTAAAATGCGCCACCCCATGCCACACAGGCTTTCTTAAAAGGCTGATGTAATTCCAGTAATTATATCTGACATTTATTTTGACTAACGTCACACTGCGCTGTTCGCAGGTCAATCCAAGATCCAAGTTCACATCCAAATATTCTTTTCATTAACTTCCTTTTTAATATTATTCTGTCATTTTTTTCTGTCTGACATATGGTGCTGACACTTCACTTATTGTGGCAAATGTTTTGTATGTCTTTAGTTCTTCTGCACCTGTTACATGCTGTATCTATTAATGTCTTCCTATTTATATCACTCAAATATTTGAAGAGTACACATTGGCTCTTTGTCAATGAGTAATTTTCTCTAACCTTCCTCTATTTCCGCAGTATTGCTATCAAATATGTTCCTTAGAGTTTAAAACTACCTACAATTTTAATTCAATAAAGAGGACTAAGCTTAAATTTTACTGTATCTATAGTTTATATATATTTATATATGTATATAAAATATATTTTTCTAAACCTTCAACGGAATTTGTAATATTATACCATGGTAACACCTCTCATAGCACATACTTAAATATTTTCCTAAACATAGGGTGAATACTGACTATCTCAAAGTAACAGTTGGCTCCACACACTACACATTTAACGAAACTATTCACCGAGTGATACAAGGCTATATTCCCGACTCGTACATCCCAGAAAGCGGGGACTACAATGTCGGTGTTCTGCAGGTCTGTACTGATTCTATATTCCAATATATAGTGCAAAGTATGTGATGTGTTTGTAGTGATATTTAGCTTTAACTCATATATTATTTTATGCAATGTTGCTTTTGGATTTTCCAATAGAGCATAAAAATATAAAACAATACAATAAAATTTACAACTCACAAGTCAAAATACGCGAGTAAAATAACTTATTTTTAAATAATGCCTAAAAATTTTCAAGCTTTGAAATGTACCGAGGCAAAACTTTATATTTTAGGTTGACCCTCCCTTCACCTACAGCAACAGGGTACGTTACATCAAATTAGAAAGGTCTGAAGTGCGTGCTGGATCCAGCGTTGTTGTCACTGGATGGGGTTCTACTGGAGTAAGTCAACACATTCAGTATTATGTAGAACAGCAAGTTCCATTTTGCCAGAACTTCAGCAAATGGACCACCACATATCATAAACCTTCCACTAAGTAAAATGGCACACATGGAACCAGATTAGTGACAAGGTATCCGAAAAATCTTATGGAGGTTCTGGAATGTTAAATCGGTGTAGACAGTAACTTTCTGCACTGAAATACCTGTATATGAATCTTCCAAGTCAGTACATGTAAAATGACACCCAGGTACATTTGCTGCTCAACTGAATTGTCCCACACACACACTGTATAGAGGAAGCATTCCTCAGTTGTGGTCCAAAACCAGATGTACTCTAGAATCTATTTCACATTGTGTGGTCTATGAAACTACAACAAATATTTGTTGTTTTGCAGATGGAAAACCCCAGCAGCATCAGACTACGTGAGGCGATCGTAGAAATCAGAGACAGGGTTAGATGTCCTGGATACGATTCGGGAGTATTCACTGACAGAATGATGTGTGCTAAAGCTCCTTGTAGGTGCAAGGGCCCATGCAATGTAAGATATTTACTGTAGTAATATATATGTGTATATATATGTATGTATGTGTGTGTGTGTGGGAGGGGGGTGAGATTTTCATATTTCATTCTAACAAAAAACAATTTATTTTAATAATCCCAGTAAAAGCTGTTTTAACAATATTTTAAACCACCAATTCAATGCTATTAAACACGTCGACAATTTGTATGAACCAAACAACTGCATGTTTCAAGCGTTCGTTAGCGACAGCTTAAAAACCCTCTCAATGTGTATGGCTCATCTCTGCCGTCTTTCGAATGAATAATTTCATATTTTGTTGTTGTTTTTGTTGTATTCTAAGTGTAATGTTTACTTTCGAAAACAACAAATTGGGAAATAAGTGTTATTACAAAATTTCAAATTAGGTCAATTTCAAGTATTTCGAAACGTTTCATCTAAAATTACCAAAAGTGAACATGTTAGAAAAATAATTTAAAAATCTGATGTGATTTTTATTGTGCATCTTCCTTAATATGTGGAAGAAAACAATAAGATCTGCAATAAAAACTTCTGTTGCATATAGTTGGCATTTTATTTCAACATAATTTTAAAAATTCAGGAAATTACGACAGAACATAACGCACCGAAACATCCGCTTTCATCTTCATTTCTGTTTGACCGTGCATCATCAATGTAGGTGAATAATATAAATGACCAACAAGATCCAGTTGGTCATTTATATTATTCACATACATCCGCTCTCATATCGTCCCCATCACACGTGATTATATCCAATCAAACAACTGTCAGCAATGTTGCAATCAGACTGAAGGGTCAAATTCATTTATCGTTTTTCTCTCTTGTTTAGCGTATTGAATTTTGTGCAGGACAATATTAATTTCCTCCACTCCATAACAGAAAATAATCGCCTCTCTTTGTGTAGATCGGCCACTGTTATTTCATTCTCAGTTCGTACCTCTCAGTACGGCATTACATCGAAATTTTGTATTCAAAAAATCAATTGCTCCTTCTGCCTCGAAGTTATCTTATTATACAACCATGAATAAAACAATAAACACTAAAACCAACAACACTTTCAATAAGTGTACAGAGGTGTTATTAAAATTCTCTCTTATTTTTGTTCTCTTTTAGCCAAAATCAGAATTAGCCGACTGATTGTAACAAAAATACTAGATACGAAATTTTATCAAATCAATCTTGCCGTGGCAGCAGTGTTCTGAGAGGACAGAAGCAACAACAACAGGGCTATTACTAGCATTTCGTATTGGGTTTGAGAGCGCATCTATAAATAGTTTGAGGCATACAGCGGACATTTTGTTTCAGTATGGATTAAAATGTCACATATTCATTTATCACTGAAACATTTCACCTCGTACTTCTTCAAAGCTTTTAAAGAAAAATGTTCAAAAAACGAGAAATTTTGTGCTTTTAGTTATTTAATATTTATTTAATGACTTTTAAGGGAAATAATTAAGAACACGTGGTTACTGTGAGAGGAAAAATCAACATGTTAACAGCAACCTGTATAGTTTAGCGTACGTCTAGTGGTTTGTTTAAAAGGGCAGCTACTTTGATTTGATCCTCAAGGATTTGTGACATGTCAAAGGGAAACAAACCTTATGTATTTCCTGTTTGTTCTTCTGTTGCAGGAAGATACTGGCGGTCCATTAACTACAATTTATTGCCCTCGTACTCTTGTTGGCATTGTGTCTTATAGGTTAGGAGAATGCTGGCATGCTAATTACCCAACAGTTTACACCAGGGTTTCTGCTGTGTACGACTGGATAAAACAGTTTGCACCAGAGGGAGAAACTAACCCCGGTGAAATGCTTTAAATTGGAAATTTATCCCTTGTAGTTTGTATAAGTAGAAGGCAAATAAAAGCAACTCATACCCACAAAGCTGTCGTAATTTTTAACCTATGACTATTGGACCTTGTTGACTTACCGTCTGCATGTTATGGTGTCAATCTGCACGGTGTGCACAGCATAACAATTATAAACTGTGAACTGAATAACCAATTCTTAACCGTACACGCCCTGTGATAGCCCAGAACACAGTTCTCATTTATTTCGCAGAGGAAGTCTGAAATCTCTCAGTTCTTCTTTTATTTTGTAGTAAAATTTGGGTAAAACGAAGGAAGTGTAAATGTTAGTTCCTTTTATGTCAATGACTGTCAGAGGCAATGGCGGTCAGCACTTTTGTCTGTCCCGCACCTGTAATGGAGTTCTGTCTTAAAGTCCTCAGAGAGAAGACATGGGACAGATAAATTTACACGCAATCCTTGATTTTTCGGGTTTGGTACTTCGCTGTTATACAAATTCGCGTGGTCGCCTCAACACACAACGCATATCTTTGGCCCTGAAATGGATAGAGAAATCAGAATTGTTCGACAACACAAATATTTCTCCTAGGCAAACAGCAATTTATTCAAAGAACTGAAGGAACCGAAGCAGCTTCTGACATAAATTTTCTGCAAAAAATTAAGGACGGAAAACACTAAAAGTTGCAAAGCATTT
>JGI20166J26741_11668474_pt1 | contig 11085 bp, 2 predicted proteins | sample TergutCu122P5_FD_26741 | JGI IMG/M metagenome (IMG submission 26741) | reverse complement strand
GCATTCGCTTCAGAACTGTTCCAGAGATTCTTCAGGCGGTAGACCGCTCCATTCGAACTATCAACACAACAGGCGCTGCTAAAAGTATCCTACGACTTCCGCATCGCTGGCAACGGGTTGTACACCGTGCTGGTGACTACATTGAAGAACAGCAAAACTTCGAAACATGTATCTATCTTGTATCAATTGTAAATAAATAGTTGCCACTATTAAAGTTCCAACCCTCGTGTGTGTATATATATATAACACATAATGGCTAGAACGATGGGGGTACGCGGTAGCGTATTTGGTTCAGGCTGGGCGGTTTCGATTCTCGTTGGTTTCATTGGATTTTTAATTGACTTAGACCTAAACTTTCCGGCCGCCCTATGGTCCTGCGGTCGACTCAGCCTCTGACAGAAGTGAGAACCAGAGATATCTCGTGGAAAGTAAAGGCGGCCGATGCATAGGGTTGACCACTTTGCTGCTTTCGTGTGCCGATTGTCTAGAAATCCTGGTAGCCTCAACCTCCTGAAGCCCTAACGGCATCTCCAGGGTTGTGCAGGAGGATAGCTTTAGCTAGCCTAGGGATAGAACGATCGTCACAGCCTCTCTTATGAGAATCATGATGTTAAATGCTTAATATCTGCTAACCCTGCCGCAAGTTGAAACTAGTAACTGCTGAATGAAAACCTAGAACCTCATCGCCACAAGCCTGCTAGGCTGTGTGATAAAATAACTTGTAAATGCAACTCTATTTAATTCATTTATTAGATTCATTTGGTGGTTTCATGGAACGTACATGGATGTGAGACTATTCTATTGACAACTGGGAGGAAATGGACCTTTTGTGATATGTTTAATGTCCTATATCGTATGCACACAATGGTGTCGATAATGCTAACACCCCTAGTTCATCCGATAATTTTGTGTGCCTCGCTATGTTCTGTTGAGACCCAAATAGTGTCTGTGTTTGGAATAAAATCAGTATCTACTGACATAGAGTAATTATGTTTATAGGTGCCTTTCAATAGCATAATATTGACATTTATACATGTATTATATCATGTAGATAGACAGCGTTATAGTAGCTCTATGATACAGTAGTTTCCGACGATAATAGTGCCTCGAGCTGTGCTTTTCCGTACTCTACATGGATTTATGTATATTTAATCACACTGAAAAAGTATTATCATCTTAATCTTAGTTTCGTGTTGGTTAGGCTAGCGGAAATTAAATCAGTAACTATACATCTTAATGTTCAATTCTGTACATTGAATAATTTGTAGCAGTGTTCATTTCTACTATTTACATTTGTCAAATGTAAAAGGAAATATTTGTACCGCCTCTAGTTTTGTAATTCTTTACATATACGAAATACATATAACAAGATTTGAAGGCATATATATATATATAATTTATCTAAGAACAAGCGTTCAAATTATTATCTTCTACACTAGGTTCCATTCCTTATCTCTATCGTGTATCTTGCAATTCTCTCTTGCTCTTTTATTCGCATTCTATGGAAAATACGTCTACAAATGTTGCGTACGATTCCTGGATTTGTAACGTCATTAAATTGTTAAATTCTGCATTATATGCATAGGACCTACTTTTGAAATGGTTGCCCATCCGACGCGTTTTCCGTTGTATTCCAAAAATTGCGAAAACCATGGGACAACTCGTCTCCCAACAGACGGATTTTCATATTGTTTCATATTTGAGGATTTTTCTAACCACCATCGAAAAAGAACTTAAATTTTATTAAAATCTGACAAGAATAACGGGCACTTTACATGAGGACCTGTGTATATTTATGATAACATCTCGCTGAATGCTTCTTAGAGTGAGAAATGTTTCAGACAAAAGTTATAAAGAAAATCAAAACACATATTTCTTGTTAGATAACTTTTTTCCGACAATCATACATTTTGTGAGATAATACATAAAAATATAATAGAGCCAGACAGTCTACCATGACAATACAATGATGTTTAGAGAAAGCGCTTTGCATGCCGGATTACTAAGGAAAGAATACAGACACACAAGCCTTTTATTTAACACGTACTACTTATAATTGATTAATTCCTTCTGATCCCCTATAATTTTTACGGCAACATTTACGAAAACTAAGAAAATATGCAGCGACTTATCTCTCATTACGATGTGTTTTAGCCACATATTACGTCCAAAGAAAACAATAAACAAACGAACGTACTTTTGTTTCAATGATGCATTTTTACGTAAGTTGTGAAAAGAGTGGAAATTAGTTGTATAACGACGATGCGTCAAAAATTATCCGCAATATATGTTTAATTAACATTTATTAACACAAGGGTGGAAATCTTACATCATTTTTCAACATAGTCCCCTTGCTTTTCGATGCACTTGGCCCAGCGCCACAGTCTTCTTTATGTCCTCAGAACAAAATTTTGGGTTGCGATACAAGCTACCGTTTCTTTCAGTTGCTGGTCCGCAGTAAACCGACGACCACTTAAGACTTGTTTAGGTGGACCAAACAGGTGATAGTCCGAAGGAGCAAAGTCAGGACTATACGGGAGATGCTCCAATACCTCAAAGTTTAGTTTGTTAAGACTTTCAACAGTGTCGGCAGCTGTGTGAAGACAGGCATTGTAGTGGAACAATACAACGTCTTCTGACAGCAGTCCTCGTCGTTTCCTTCGAATTGCAGGCTTTCGCATGTCACACTGTAGCGAGCACTGTTCACTGTTGTACCCGTCTCTTGATAATGTTCCATTAGTAGCCCTTGTGAGTCCCAAAAAACTTCAAGCATAACTTTCCTGCGTTTGGATGCGTTTTTGTGGCGGGGGGGAGGGGGAGGGCGGCGAGTGAGGATGTTTCCATTCCATACTCTGGCGTTTACTCTATGTCTCGTAATGGTGGATCCCTGTTTCATCCCCCATGAAGATTCCTTCCCAGAAGTGGTCACATGCAGCACCATAGCGATCCAAAAACCGTTTGCAGTCTCTTTGTGAAATTCTGAGTTCCTCTGAGATCCATCGCGCAGACATTATGGAAGGCAAGCCTGTTGTGGATAATTTCATAGGCTGAACCATGACTAATTTGCAGTAGATGTGCCACTTCATCAAAAATCACCCGTCTCTACTGCAGGATGATATCACGGACTCGTTCCGTGTGTGCATCAGTAATGTAAGCGGATCGGCAACCGGCTCCTTCCTCATGCTTAACGCTTGTGCGAGCATTCTTGAACCTCTCGATCATTTCGCAGAAAATCCGCTGCGACACGACAATGTTCCTGTACTGCACTGACATCTTGCTGTGCAAATCGTCACATTCTACAGCGTCAGCATAAAAAGCTGATCACTGCTCACTGCTGTTCTTTGGTGCAAATGACAAGCGAAGCGTCCTTGTATATGGCACACAACTTACGACAGATATGGGCTATCAAGGTTACACCTGCATCACGATAGTACCAGAGAAGTAGAACCGCGTCATGCCCTACAAGCGTAGTAGCAGCCAACTGCAAGACATGTAACTATAGAGCGGATAATATTTGACTCATTCTCGTATAATTGCTTTCAAAAACCGGTACGTATAATCTGCATTATTTTTGGTGATATAAATTTACCATAAAAGCGTTGTTGTGCAAAACTTAGTACTTTTATTTAGCTGACAGTGACAAGTAACTCAACAACAATAACAACAGCAGCGGCAACAACAACAACACAATACACTCATTTATTGTTGAAACACTTAAAAATGGTTACACGAACACGCCACATTGTTGCATTATACAAAAATGGCCTACCGTGTTTGTTTTTGCTTGGTTTATCCAACGATCCTCTCATTTAATAAATGTATAGAGCATCATACTATTGGGTGGTTCGACAGTAATGAATTGTGAAGCACGCAGACGAAAACATCTGTCCCGATGTTCTCTCCGGAAACTTACGTGAAGGAACTGAGGAGAGCCATATGAAACTTGACTCCGGGTAACCTCTATCTGGGTCGAGATTTGAAAAATGGATCTCCAGAATACTAAGTGAGAGTCCTAGCCTCTCTAAAACTATGCTTGTTATCCATCGGTAACATTGGTTTTACTGACGACAGGGTGTTCGGAGCCTATAGGTAACTTCGGGCACGGTTATGTCATAAGCTTTGGCCGTAGGAAACAAGCAGAGTAGGCTACAGACGTCTTGTTAGATTTCTGCCTCATGACGGAACAGAGAGACGTCCGTATACTAGTGACGCGCTTATGTGCTGGAAAGCTATTTGCTTGCGCAAAATTGGTAGTTAGGGGAGAAAAGTTTTGTGTACAAAATATGGTATCACCTTTTGACCTTTAAGTTCACACTAGCATATGTTTGCAAGAACGGGCCATACGTGTATTCAGGAGGTGCCGAGTTCGAATCTATGTCAAAGTATTGACTGTACTAAGAAATTGTCGTGTTTTCCCAGTCTTTCAGACCTATATTTTAATAGACCACAATCTCTTGTTTTCAAATACTTACCCACTCACTATCGATCTTATTTCCATGTCGTGCTACTCTGTACAGCCTATTTTATTCCATCTGCGTCATTATAGACCATAAAATCAGTCCTTCGTAAGGGAAACTGAGTAACTCCAAGCCAGTTATGACGTAATATGAAGTTTGCGAGACTCACGGGTTACTGTTTTACTAGGGGAAAGGTAGAAACATATGATACGGAATATAAATATAATAAACCGCTCAGCTTCGTCATTCTTCATAAAGTGCTAAGTTCGTAAATTTAGCTCGCGAACTTTCGCAACTACCCGTCGTATTTACGTTCAGCTTCTTTCCGACTCTCAGATATGTTAATGGGAACCTCATTTCCAAGTTCATTGAGTGAAATATGGTATTCGTGTCGCATATTTCTGCACGTCTCACGGAGCGGGTTACTGTAGCGACAGCGTTTTACAATTGTATCCAGAAGGTCTTGGGTACGATTCTCAGCCGGAACACGAGCCAATATAACTCTGTTTTCCTGCGGTTACCCTCAGTACCTTGAGACATTTTCCAGGATAGTATATCTGTTGGGTTCACAAAGAACATCCTTGCAAATACATTTTCAATTTTGCATCTCATGATTAGACACAGAGTGTGATATTCTGACAGAGTTGTAGAACACCCGAAAGCCACTTCTTATTTCGTAGTCACTTAAATTTTCGATTACTTTATAATTCTAAAATTATAAAACCTTTATAGGGGATTTGGAGGTTATATTTAATATTATATGTATCATATTTAATAGTACCGTTCCTGTCCTATGTCAGATCACTTCAACCTTATTTTGATTAGCCATAAATAATTTAAAAATAATTAGTGTTGATATAAAATTGTACGTCTACGCCGGACATGCAGCATGCAAGAAGAAGTAAGAAATGCCTACAAAATTATGTTCGAAAAACTGAATGGAAGAAGCCAATTGGAACACGTAGGTGTAAATGTGATAATAATATTAAAATACATATTTAAGGGATAAGGTGAAATGTTGTGACTGGTTTCTTATACCTCTGAATAGGAACAGCTGTGAGCAACTTTTTAACAGCGAGGTGAATATGTGGGTTTGATATAAGGCATGGAATTTTACGACTAACTGAGCGACTACAAGCTTTTCAAGGACTCCGGTGCATGTCATCCTTTTGATATTTGGAATGCTTAAGTTAGGAGACAGCACGTCATTCCTAGACGAATATCAATTGCTAGGATATGAAGCAATAGACTTTGCGTGCGGTTTTACCAGACCTTACGGTGTTTAATTAAGATGACAGAAGACTTTATATTCATCGACATCAGGGTCCCAGATCTCACAGGAGACTATCCAAATTAAAACGCCTCCTTTTAAACACCTTATAATTGAGTGCTGTCATATGCTGCTGAACCATTCTCATTTCATTCTTAGTCAGCTGGACGGTTTCTCTCATAATCGATACCTAGAAATTTATCTAATATGGCTCCTTGGCTATGCGCGAAGTAACGGCTACTGTCCTCCGAACGGACAAACCGGACTCACATTAGAAACGCCATGCAATCTATAACTTATGTGTAAATAACCGTTTGCAATTCGAGCCAATGCTGTACTTTAAAGGACAGTGTAGGGTACAAGAAGCAACAGAAAGGTGTAGTGCATTTGGTAACTATTTTAGAGCCTTTAGAATAAGTTTTCGCAGGTTAATATTTAACACAACTTCAGACGTGCGTAGAATAAGGGCCCATGTTATCACTTAATTTTGCGATGTTAAATCGAGGCTGGGAGTGTCGCTGATGCACCAGATTGTCACCGAAGTGTGCGTTACCGTTCAGTACTCATTAAATTAAGTCTAGCCTTTGTTGGCATTATGTCCAAAATCAAGTTGCTATCCTTGCAGTTTCGTATTCGTGGTAACGCCGGTTTTCATTCTCGACTCTGAAGTCGACTTCGTTGGTTTTCCTCTATAACCTCAGAAACATTCCTGAATAAATCCTTAAATGAATTGACGACCTTTTTTTTTCGAAAACTTTTCACTTCTCCAAAAAAGGCCATTTCTTCTTACGATGTGTATAGTTTTTTGAAGTATGAAAACGTTTCTTCAGTTTTATTTCTGAACTAGGAAATAACAGTACGCAGACAACGAAGCAGGATTTAAATACCGCCACGAGATTTGTTGCACTCGTACCTGATTTTATAAACGATAAACTTCTGAATGTTCCGCTTCTATCAAAGTATGAGAGACAATTTCCAGAGAATTGAATGGCCTTCAGTTACGTTATTCCGTCTAACAAAGACTACGATATGGTTGTCGTATTACTGTTAGAGGGGAAATACTCTTGGGTTTCTGACATGTAATCTTAGGAACAAAAGCCGGCACAGCTCATTTCATGCCTTGAGGGATCTCAAAATGTTGAGTCACAATGAGATGGACCTGAAAAGAGGATACGTTCTTCTCGTAAGATATAACGACGGATATATTCCATAAGAACAATGGCTGCGTTTTCTTTCTCTGCTCTAATTCCACAAACACTTCTTTTCCGTGGGTTTAGCTATTATTTTGAAATTAATTAATTAATTACATATTCGCAAACAGGGACGGAAATTTATTACTAAAACGCGTACATTAAATTAAATGATATGAATTATTGGCTTGTTTATTAGTTATGTTTATGAAAGTAATAACAGTTGGGTAGAACCGTTAATTGGATATCATATAGCGGACACAGCCGTTACAACCATTTGTCATTTGTTAGTTTCGTTCACGAAGCTTCGGTATTATGTGACGTCAATCCATTTAGAAATAGCTTTCATCTTCTTTTCTTTTCAACAAGTTTTTCCTTTTATTATTTCAGTGCATATAAGTTTGTCATGTTGACACCTGTTCAGTGTTGATATTATCCCGTTACCATGCAAGCCCCTCCTTTGTTTGTATCCTGTTTCTAAAGTACAGGTGGTTCTGCTTTTGTTTCATTACACTCAAAACAGAATGCTTTGTGCGATCGCACACCACAGCACATCACGACCGACTGCACAGTCAAAAGCATCATTAGAAACTTTTGAATACAGTTTTTGTTAATTTATTCTGCAAGCGTTATCCATTAGATGGAACAACATATACCTGTACTACACAGGGTGTGTATAAAATATTTGGACAAATTTGATGCGTGAAATCCCCAAGCGAAAACAAGTAAAAATTCATATAATTATGCCAGTAAACAGTTTTCGAGTTGCATACCAACAGAGTGTTAATCTCAGTCCTTTAGTTGGTCATCTGTGGGGACACTTAAAAACACTAGTGTACACAGCTCCAATTCAAAATGAAGAGACACTTCATCAAAGCATTTTTGATGCCGGTCCAACCATTCGCAACCGCTCCTGGACTTTTGAAAGGTCGCGACATTCCATGATCAGCTATATCCATGCGTGCATTGATTCAGGTGGAGGAAATATGAACATTTGTTCTGAAATGTGACTTTATATATAATAAAGACTCAACAGTTATTAAATTAAGAAAGTTTATTTTACGTGTGTAACGTCTGTTGAGAATAAAGTACAATTTTTCATGTAACCTGTAAGTTAAACTATAAAACCAGTCATTCTAGGACACATGTTTACATAATATACGTGTATATATATATATATTTTTTATGTGAAGAACTTACCCTTGAAGTTTGTCCAAGAATTTTAAAAACATCCTTTATAGTGAACATGGCTGCCATACTCTCTTGTATTGAGTCTCCTCACAGTTGACACAAACACCGATTAGACTGCGAATAATTGTTAATGTTCTTTAGGCGGTCAGTATTATAATATGCTGGTATCACTATCAACTTCATGCTTCGGTACGTTTTGTCGGTCTGTGACATTGTTTATGGCTTTTAATGCATGTATATTTTGGGTAGGCTTATTAGTAATATAATCCTATTCCATGGCGACCGACGAATGACAGGTGATTACTACCAAAAATTCTGCCTTTAGAGGGACAGTATTTGTTGACGTCATCAATATTCTGAAAATCTTCAAATGATATATATTCTAGACAAAACATACAATTTTTTTTTATTTCGTGTTTCGGTGCCTTAAATGTTGGTTGGAATTAGAAAAAGGAATAGAAAATTTATATGAAACGTCTGTTTATGTTCTCTCACCATTGTTAGTGGTCACAATTTAGACAATGTTCCTGTAATGTACGCGTTAAGGCCAAAAAGAATTATTTGTTTAAATGAGACAAAATGTGTTCTCAGCTCCGGCTGAAGAAAGAGTTAAGCTTCGAGCGTCGAGCATGATTAATTTTAAACGTCGCCTACTGACATTTTAGGATGCCGATTGTCAGCGTCCGCGCTTACCATGTCTCGATGACAGTCGCATGTTAGATCTGTGACAAAGAATCTGAGAAAATATGTAGCATGTTTAAAATATTCAGTGTTTTCTGCCGGGTGGGGGATGGATAAGGACTCGCGTATTTGAAATTTGGATAAAATGACAGGACTAACACGCAAGAAATGGTCAATTCAGCGGTCATTTCGTAACATTTGGCATAATATTAACCTGTGCTATTAAATGCAGTTTTGATTGTCAGTAAGAGATGCTTTAGGAATATATTAACTATATTCAGGCTTTGCATAACATTTCAGAAAATTCTTGGTTCTGTGCACACTACACCCCGTTTAAGACAAGCATACAAAATGGATTTGCTAGCAGCGGTTTATATTTCGTTTATTGTCATAAAAGCTATGAAGATGATTAGAAGTAGTGCGTGAATAAACATGGTAAAGTTAAAGAAGTCCCGTTACAGGCCTGGAGTGGTCCAGAGGGTTCCAGAAAGTTAAGGTTCCCAGATTCCATGACAACGGCATAGGAAGGTGGTAAGGTTGTCAGCCTTACGCACCGGCCACCTTTACCCCCAGGAAATACACCTGGTACTCATTTCTGTTAGAAGCTGAGCCATAGTGCGACCGGAAGTATGTATCAATGGGAAATTCCAGTGACACCATCAGCAATCGAAACCGCGACCTGCCGGTTTGTAGGGTATTGCCTCAACCACTACGCCACCGCGCGCCCTAATAATGCGTGAATAATATCTTTGAAAGGTAGGAGAAATCACAAAATTTAAGGTACCTTCGTGGAATTATCTAGGAGATATTGAAAAATGCACAGAAATCCTCAGTCAAAGTGGCCGGCGACCCTGCTGAGACATGAACCAGACACTTCATAAATATTAGTTAGAAAGGACACTGATACGAAAATGTGTTGTGGTATTTGGACACCTGTCAATATTCGCAAGCTTATTAGTGATAAAGAGTATTTCATAATTTTGTTACTGAATATTATTTGGAAATTAATAACGCTAGAGTTGCTGATATTTAGAGTGCAGTCAGAGATTTTTACGGGAGGGGTGGTTTCAGATAGAGATACGTTCACATACCCATACATACACACACATTAATCTCGTTAAATCTGCTTTCTATTAGGATCTGGTCTAAAATGACATGTTTCGTGCAGTATTATTCCATTACTGATGATATAATTACCAATATGCAAATACGGTTTAAATATTTCGAAACCCCATGTCTATGTAGCACATGATGTGCGTTTATTTATACCAACAGCAGATTAACTGAACCCAGGCACAGGTGATGACAGCTGTATTTATGTGTCGATTTTAAAGCAGGTGACACTGAAGCGATCAGTGTGAAACCCCAAATGCCAAAATAACCAGCGGATGGACCTTAACTGTGTCGACATGCACTCATGGAAATGCCTTTGATGTTGTGAATAGTGGTTTGTGCAGCACACTACAACAACGCACATGGTCAGTTCCTAGGTATATATATGCAGTATATATATATATATATTAACTAAAAATTAATAGTTTAGAATAAAAATTCCTTGCTACCAGAATAGATGAAGAAACTAAAATAAAAAAAATTAAACTCTAACATCTTTAAAAGTGTATGACGACCGAAACAACTGAAACTGTCATCATGAAGAAATGAAGACTAGATTAAGAGAAATATATTTAAGGAGTGTCATCCCCGTTGTGTAGGCAAACTAGATAGGTGGGAGGGTAGTCAAAAACACAACTCGTATGATGTATAGAAGATGTATAACCTTAAGAGTTAATATCAAAACAAGATGTTTCGGCCATACATGGCCATCATCAGATTTTATGTCAATTAAGATTTCACTATATAAATTGCGTGAATTGCGTTGTGATGTGGAGATCTCAACATCAAATTATTGTCGAACTATATCTATTATGTACAGGCGGATGCTATGCTAGACTGATATGTAGTGTCACACCGGTGGTGCAGGGATCTCATCCTGGGGTGTGTAGAGTGTCGTCATGGGGTGTCTAACTGTATGTCATCCTCCCTTTCTTCTAGGAGGTTGCTGTTGTGAGGCTGTCTATGGATGAACTTAGCGGGCAAGGTCTCGCCTGTGGGGGAACATAAAGTGTGAGCGATCTATATTGTGAACTAAGGTGACATATGTGGGGGTGTATGAGAATGGTACTTACATGTATGGTGGATGTATTTCTGACCGTGCATCATAGTATAGACTTTTCAAAATACCAACTTAGTGCACAATTCTTTTAATATTCAACAATATATATGTTACATTACACTC
>JGI20166J26741_11668363_pt1 | contig 11085 bp, 4 predicted proteins | sample TergutCu122P5_FD_26741 | JGI IMG/M metagenome (IMG submission 26741) | reverse complement strand
CTGTTGAGGTACACTAAAACTGAAAACTGGTCCATCTCTCCTGTGTTATGTATTGATTGCGTATTCTGATGGTCATTTATTGACCATTAACTTTAAATGACATTACTTTTTAAACGCTTTTCACGAAAATCTGTCATTCGGTTCAAAATTTAGTGTGGGGAGGGGCCACGTGACCACAGTTCTGTATTTCCATTAAAAAAAAAGTTTTAGGCTAAAAATACTGCTGTAGCAGAACATGTCAAATTTCGCTGCGTTAACGCTCATGGCTCCCGTGTTGAGAGTACACAACAAGAGGTAAGAGTCACTTCCTGCCTGTCCGCAGTAGGAGTCTATAAGGCTGTTACTCGCACAGTGATGAATGCATTATTTATAGCAGCAAAAGATTCCCGAAGAGTGCACGAGTCTCTCTGCTCTATCTCACCATCAAAGTCGGCATCCTCACACTCCACTACTACAGGAACTTCCACAACACAAACACACACACACGCCTTCCATAACTAACACCACAGATTACGGTTACTCTTGAACAGCGAACAGTTATTCATTTAGTCAAGAAATTCTGTCTTGTATGAAACCAGGCTGTTACTCGTGTTTACCAGAGCCCGCCAATAGACCTAAACACAGGCGTAACTTCGGTGGTGCAAGGGGGACATATGCCCCTCCAATAATAAGGGGGCCATATGCCCCTCCAATAATAAGGGGGACATATGCCCCTCCAATAATAAGGGGGACATATGCCCCTCCAATAATAAGGGGGACACATGCCCCTCCAATAATAAGGGGGACATATGCCCCTCCAATAATAAGGGGGACATATGCCCCTCCAATAATAAGGGGGACATATGCCCCTCCAATAATATTTCTACCTAAGAATACATTTTTTTTGCTTCTGAATTGAAGAGGGGTAAATAAAAAATTTAAATATATTCTAAATGATTGGGTGGTGTAAACACAGGAAAAAATAAAAAACCGGCGTTCAAAAAAATCTTCCCCAACTTACTAACTTGGATCCTTCGTAACTTAAAGTTCCTAATACCCATGATCGATTGTGAACCCCCACAGTGTTATCAGACAAGTTACCATATTTTCAACAGTTTGCCACCTAGTGTGACGATCCTCAAGAATGATAAGACAACATTTAAAGCAGACTTCAGAAAATACCTATATGCACATTCCTTTCACCCTGTAGATTAATGTTTTTATGTGTAAAGATATTTATAATAATGTTTTTGTAAAATGTTTGTAGTATTTTACACTGCAAATCTGTATATTTGTGTATTTATGACTTGTTATACAAACTGCTGTTTCATGACACAATAATGGATCCATGGAACGTATGTAAGTATGTATGTATGTAAGTACGGTCCTAATCCCCAGCCAGATCACTTCAGTACGCACGACGACATCCTACTTCTTTAACATTCATTCTAATATTATTCCCTCATCAACACCTAGGCATTCAAAGTGGTCTATTACCTTCAGGTCTTCAGATCAGAGTCACGTACCCTTGGGTGGCACACACAATGCACATACCTATACCTAATGGTCTATCGCTTCCTCTCCAGTCGCTTGCCGTATAACGTGGCCCATCATCCGACCGCCAGCAAGTGAGACGGAACAGCTGTCAGATAAAATAAGTAATACTTTTCGTTTCATTAATCGTACAAATAAAATGCAAAGTTTCACTGCAGTAAATTCTAAACCGAACAGTTCCGTTGAAGGACTAGGCACTGTCGCTTCGTATCACCGAGTGCAGTGGATCTAATGACAGAATGGCTGACCTCCAAAGACAGAACGTTGACATAGTAACGTTTAAGGTATTCGCCGATCACATTACTCTGCTTCATTCGTACGTCTTGTCCAGTATTGTACAACACCTTCCTACACAGGACACACCGTACCATGCCACAGAGACTTGATTCCCTTGGATCGAAAACACCGACATGAGATTTTTTTATACACATTATTGCATTATAAAGAATGGGGTGCGAATTTTTACCAGGAACGTTTTAGCATCGTACGAGCCTTAGCACACATGTTATTGTAATTATATCTCCTATTTTTTATATTTTATATATTTTAACATTGTACATGTGAGACAGATGTGTTGGTATTACGTATTCCTTTGAAATTACGTCTCCAAGAGGAAAGCAATTTATCGCCGAAACATGTAGGTCGGTTCAGTATTATGTATTACGCATGATCTTATGTGCAAAAGATGGTGTATGCAAATGATTGCTACATTTGTGTTCACAGATTATAACAATCTGTTACATTTGTGTCCACAGATAACAATCTGGTACATTTTTGTACAGAGATTATAATAATCCGCAACATTTGTGTCCAAAGATTATAACAAACTGTTACATTCTTGTCCACAGATTATAACAGTCTGCTACATTTGTGACCACAGATTGTGATAATGCTAAGATTTTGTCCGCAGATTCTAATAATATGCTAACTTGATGTTCACAGATTCTAACAATTTGCTACACATTCGTGTTCACACACTCGGCTACGTACACTTTGTGTTCACATATTCTAACAATCCCGTACAAGTTCTTCTGTCCTTGAAACGTCACTCGGACCATCAAAAAAATCCGTCCTCTTCCAGTTTATCTAATGACAATGAAGCAGTTTCAAATTCAGTACGTTCACACGGGCACAGCAACCTCGTCGCCGACCCGTTAACTAATTAAGAACAGAAAAAACAAGTAATATGATCATGACTGTTGGTGAACGCAGAAAACAGAATACAAAGACTCACTTGCGACTGAAAGCAAGACCAGATATACGACCGCTCGCACAGAGGTTATGTATAATAACAAATCTGAAAGAAGGCATTACAGCTTAATAAAAAAACGCATGAAAAAGAATTGTATACACAAACTGCGTTTCATTACCCCACTTCCTTTAATTTATACGGAAAGGAATACCTGGGTGTTATGAACGTGTGTCTGTCCGTCCTTCGTAACCTTTGGATCAACATGCATGGTTCAGTGTTGAAGATACGTGTCTTCTGGGGCGTTACGCGTGTCGATTGGTATACAGTCCTCTGACTGCTTGAGGCTGACGATGAAGCAACTACGATCCTTCAGAATATCTGTGGCTATTTACCAATCGACACGGCGTTAACACCTCAAAAGACCCAAATCTTCAGCAATATCCCTGAGTACCTCAAGTCTCCACTAGATTCCACCTAAAATTTGTAATTTTTGACTTCCTGACATTAATAAGAACAAGGCAACAGTGAAAAATTCTTATGTGGGAGCGATACAAGTACCACTTCATGTATAGCCCTGAATTTTTTGCTTATGTTGAGATAAAAAAGCATATAAATTTTGATGATAATAAGCGAAGAGAAGAAACCACAAGGAGGATACATAGGCGTCGATGGGAAACAATATTATAATGGAGATATAAGAAAGCACTCACTATTTTTCAATTCCAAATCATAATTCCGACTTCAACATGTTCTCTAATAATATGCCTTTCCCACTAAAACTACTTCTATAAGCACAATAAGGTGTACGTTAGCAAATGACAGTCATAGCCATGGTATGAAACAAGGAAGTTCAAGTCATAACCCTGGCGGCTAGGCTCGTATAACCGAATGCCGAAACCGCGGTCCAACCCCAACGCATTTCATGTGGCTTTACACAATAGTTCATCTCCGAGAATCTTATGTCTCTTCTCTTCGCCAATCATTTCAGCAAAACAACTCCATACACATGTATCGCCGCCCCACCGGCTATCACCTTACCGGTGAAGCCAAGGAAAACAGTTCCATGGATCGATCTCCTCCACACTTCCCTACAGCTGTTTTGCTTGGACCGGCAGCATATTTCCCTTCAGTAATCTACTCTATCTGTTGTTCGTAGTGACAACTATGTTGTAAAATTCGGGGGCGAACTGTGCTTTGGGACTGCTGTCTTTGGCCGGAGAGGGCTGGAAAGGGAACGGAACGCGATGCAGTACGTGCGGAAGCCTCAAGCGTCGCTGTCACCACCCACTTACGTTGAGTGGGCTTAGCGACAATTTCTGTGGGCCGCCTGACGTACGTCACCGGCAGTTGGACAGGAATGCACAGGAAAGTAAATGGGAAAGGCCACTATCACATCCATCCTTACCGTCACTGGGGCGGATTACAGCGGCTTCACTGGACCCGACAGCAATAACATTTACCTCTTTGGGGTATCAAATAACGTTTAATGGCTGACCGCTGACAATGGAGAGTTTGATTGGAGATAACAGACGAATAAAATTATGTTCTTTAGAAAATAATTCTTGGGCAATCTTACTAAAGTCAGAAATGGATATACGATGGATGTGTTGCAGTTTACAGCGAGGGCAAGGTTCTCGGAATCTGTTCTGGTGGTTAATGTTTTGAGAATGAAATGAATCAGATGTGTAGAGAAGTTTCAGGCGCCGTACACATACATACCGGCGCGACAAAGCGTCTGGGTGGAACTGTGCCAGCTGTGGGGACGCCTCTTGCTGGGGCTGCTGTCACTGGCGTCCTCTTCACTGCGCTGTTGCTGGCTCGACATCCGACCAATACAGTTGAGACTCCGATGATCCATGACCACAGCCTTTGGTGGGAGTTGAGCACCTACAGTCACTTCACGGCAGTCACACTGCGGTTTATGAACACACAGCACTTAGATTTGACCATATTGGGAAACATCACCGACTGACTTTGATGAAGTTTGTTTCCACTTCAAAGTATTACGAATTTAAATCCAGGTAACGCGAAACTTCCAGTTTTCTGCAAGTCGTGAACATTTTCTTCTATCCTCGAAGGCAGACAAATTTAAAGTAACGCAATTCGCCAAGGTTGACGGTAATGTAAATGGCTGCGACTTTCACTGTTATTCCCGGCCAACTTCGTAACGAGCACTTTAAGACAAACCGTCCGTAACTTCGGACACCCAGCAATTGAAACAGCATGACAAAATTACGGTTAACTCCATGACGATAACGTACGTTCACGGCTTACACTAACAAAAATACCTATTGTTTCACATGTTCACAACTGAACTAGCTTGTCACACTGACGAGCATTCAGTTTTATCACAACACTGTAGTTTCAAATACATGTAGAAACATGCATTTCCAGTATCATTACAGATAGAAAGCGATCGAAATCGACCAAATTACAGTTCTCGTCATGCAGTACACCTCATCTCAACAGCAGGAAAATAAGAATTACCTAGACATGGAACATGATTCTCCATTATGGGACGAAAGGACACATGGGGTCCTACGGACCGGAGCGTCCGATTGTCACAGTTCGCGCTCGCCAAAGAATTCACTACAGGAACCTATGCATCATCTTCAACAATAAAACTACCACAAGACGAGGAACAAGGAGGTCACAGCATACGAGTAAAATCATCCACATCTGCAATCGAAGTATCCTAAACACGCTTCATCTTCGCCGCGTGAGGTGAATAAAGGAGGCGCAACTGTTATGTGCTTGAATGCAAAGTAAAGTGAACTATTTAAATATAGTTCGTACAGCTCAGCTAATAGGATTGGCCGTGTGGCAAATCACTGAGGAAATCGAATCTCTGCTCTGAGGTTGCTGTATCATTCCTAAGCTCCCTGTTTAACGAACCATTAACTCTTTACAGCCTCGTGGTTACTTTATGTTTTTTTTCCCCCCATGGCGCAACAGGCCCTAGTGGGCCATGGCCTCTTCGCCATCCAGCCTTCACGATCACACTCAAGACGCACCACACTCTGTAGGAATCCTCTAGGCAAGTGATCAGTTCGACGCAGAGACCTGAACCTGACAACACACAGCACTCACAACAGACAGACATCCATGCCCCCGACGGTATTCGAACCCGCAATCCCACCAGGCGAGAGGCCGCAGACCGACGTATTAGACCGCAACAACACCTTCTACTGGAGATCACATCAACCGTGTAGGATTCTGTAAATAGCCACAACCACAGCTACAAATTCTGCCTGACATTCTGTTCACGAAGGAGGCACGATTTATCTGGGATGGAATTAAAAACACAAGGAAATCACACTCTTGGGCAAAGGAAATTTCACACCAGGTAACACAGTGTCATTTTCAACAGTGATTTTCAGTTCATGTGTGGTGTGGAGTATTAGGCAATAGCCTCACTGGACCGCACGTTTTCGAGGTACGGTTCACAGCTCTGTCTTACAGAAACTTTATGGAAAATGAATTACTTCTGTATTTAAAGATGTGCCTCTTGCATGACAAGGATGAACGTGGCTACATGACGGAGTACCTCCACATTTCGGCAGAGAGGTAACGAAATTTTTGAATGAGTATGAAGGAAGATGGATTGGAAGAAACGGACTGGTGGCGTGTCTCACTCGGCCACCCGACATGAATCCATTAAACGTCTTTCTGTGGAGTTGCATGAAGTCGACAGTGTACGACGGTGGTAAATCAGAAGGCAGGCTTCAGCTAGATGAGGCCATACATGAAGCCGTCCTTGGTATCAGCAACGAACTGCGAAGCATGCAGTGGCAACACTTAATAGCACAACGACTGGCAACAGGCATACTTCGTGATAGGGGTATTTCGAACATGTGTTGTAATAACCTTGAGAATTACGTGTTGTTGTAAACGTCCAACGTGGCGATAAAAATGCGAGTTAAAAAGAAAATTGTTATTCAGTAATAATTTCAGCTAGTGCGTCACCTGATAATGGTAACGAAACGGACTATAGTTTATTAGGCATCGTTTGATCCAAAATGCCTGTAGAACACGCTCCCGAAATTTAGCCATGACGTCGCGGAACGCCTGTATTTTCTACGGTGTCGAGGAGAGCAAAGATTACAGTGACATACGCTTCATAAACAAGAAACCGGTAATGAACACTCTAGATACACCACGTATGATTAAGCTACTACATTTTAATGTCTACACAAACTTAAGAAGCAAGACGAGTCAGACTTTAAACCAGATTTGGAAGACGTGTGATCCAGCATTTACCAACGCCAGCACAATCTGGTGATAAACAGACGACAATTAAGGTGTGGGCAATGATGTCTAAGATGATGTTCAAAAACAATTTGTGAAAACGTCAAAATAGCTTATTTTCAATAAGCTGCAAGGAGAAGTCTTTCAGAGTTGACACGTTTTCAGCTTATTTCCAGAATTCCAAATATATACATTTCATTATTGACGGCTTTTGCGCATTTAGCAGGACACGAAGTCTACTACCTGTACGTTTCCATGAAATAAGTTCGGAAGCCCTACCGCTTAATATTATTGATCGCGATGTGATGTACGAGAATACAGATGCCTGCAGTGATAATTCAGGCGACGTTCAAAACCAGTGTTAAAAAAAACCCTTTACTTGTTTGAAGGAAGGGAATTTTTACACCTGAAAAGCTTCTAAAACACTCTGATATCCGCTTTAGATCACACAAGGCAGAATACAGCCTACGTTCGAAAAGTTACTCTGCTCCGAGCTCCCTACACAATAGAGCCTTGAATGATTATGACATCATTTCCTCCCATTCACTCAACGCCAGGCTCTTTCCTTGAGTCTTCTATTAATCCTCAGCAGTCTCCAACTACACAAACTAACTCTCTATATAAAGGTAGAGCAATCCCTGTACAGGCCTGGACAGTTTCTGAGGGTTCCAGGAGGTTGAGGCTCCCAGAATTTTATGACAATCGGCACATGAAGGTGATAAGTCGTCAGCCCTAAGCACCGGCCGCCTTTACTCCCCAGGAAATTTTTGGTACTCATTTCTGTTAGAGGCTGAGACGACCCCAGGGCCACAGTGCGGCCGGAAGGATGAAAAATTCCAATGACACAATCGGGAATTGAACCAGCGATCTTACGGCTCGTAGCGCAGTGCCTCAATCTACTGCGCCACCACGTGCCCCCATTTCTCTATATAGGCCTTCCCATGACTGGTATATTAGACAAATATATAACTTCTAAATATTTGTCACGCCATGGGAATTGTGCATTGGTATGAATATTGGACACTTGCCCGTTTCCCATCGCCTGTCGGTGTATGTGACTAATTAAAGTAAATAAGACTTGCTTAAAAGTTTGGTCGTTTTGTTCCGTCAGCCATACGGTAAGCAGTATATGTTGTGCTTGCTAGACACACTAGTCGTGGAAACGGTAAGACAATTATTCACATGGCTCCTTGTATAATGCACAATTATTTGAGTACCTGTCGAATACACCAGTCGTGGAGACGCGGGTTTATACAGACGGCTACGACAGACGCTTATCACACGAGCACATCAGCAGCTTACTACGGCAGTCCTTGAACAAGGACTTAATATGATTTCAAAATAATTTTACAGTACTTCCAAGACGGAATATGAATGCCACCACAAGATGGACATTTTAACAAAATCTTGTGATATCCGACACTTTTAAATTTGTTTCCCCAACGACTGGCACACACTATTACATTGTAAAGATGAGTTTGTAAGGATAAACAAGACAGAAAATGTACGTATAACGTAAAAATTGAACGCGTTCGCGTGACCATTGATGCCGTGGAAGAGAAACAAGTATTAAACATTATGTGTTTTTGCATTCTTGCCGTAGTTATCCGGCATGCAAACCGCATTTTACCTGCGGCATATTATTTGTCGCCTATTACCTGCCTGACTCTAGCATATTTTTCCACATTATCTAAAAAAGTCACGATTTTCGGGAAAAAAGTTACTGAATATAAAACGCGTGTATAGATTTTCTCTACAACTTTTGTCTGAAACATTTCTCATTCTAAGAATCATTCAGCGGGATAATATAATGTACACAGGTCTTCATGAAAAGTACCTGTCATTGTTGTGAGAGTTTAATAAAATTTGACTCTTCTAGACAAATATTAGAAAAATCCTCAAATATCAAATTTCATGGAAATCCGTCCAGTAGGTACCGAGGTGTTCCATGCTGGCGAACGGACGGACAGATATGACGAACGAAGGTAATAGTTGCTTTTCGTAATTTTATGCAGTCTGCTAAAAACCGTGCCGTTTAAATTCGATTTTCTGCACAAACACGTCATCTACAGCCACGTTTGTACATGTAACTATTACCGGTAGACTTTGTAAATTATGCCATTGTCATTTGCGGATATCGCAAGACAGCGAGAGAGAGAGAAAGAGAGAGGTGATTAAGACAGACGGTACACCGCCCTGCGAAAGCGATAATCTGTACTGTGCCTTGCATATCAAAGAAATACACAATGACCACATATTAACAAATAATTCCTAGTACGCCGTTCTAGGTTTCCACGCATTAGCTGTCGAAGGAGGGGGAAGGGGGGAAGGAAGGCGTAACACCACATTTCAAAATCACAGTAATCTCGCCGTTAAACCAGGTAATACAAGATACCTGCACCACTTAACCGAATCAACAAGCACGTGGAAGAATGAAATATTTTAGAAGTCAAACAGGTCTTCAAAACCTTGTAACAATACGACAAACTGAAAAGCACAACAGAAGTAGAAATTGCACATAGATATACCGATGCGTGATGTGTAATGCTGGGCATACGTAACGGCTGATGGGTGAGATTACTAGGACGAATGGCCTATGGCTGAGGCCTTACAGTTACACTGATAGCAGGCAGCTATAGGGCGGAAACTTCTAGCTGACACAAAAACTAACAAACTCTTCTTCAGTACCTATGAATTACGAATTAGTCACTTTGTTACACACAGCCTGCCGCAGATGATTACACACCAATTAACGACAAAAGAGTCAGCTGTGCAAAGAACACCGTACGGAACTGGCTACCGGTAATGCTGTAACGGTTGAACGCACACTGAACACTACCGACAACCAGCACATCTGCAACACTGAGCGTCTACTGTGCTGTGGGTGTGCTGGTCTCCGTCGTCATGGTTTCCGTCGTAATCCACGACACATTGTCAGTCTAGTCGCGACGGCTCTCAGCCTACATGTATCGTCCGCATCGGCTAGGCCGAGAGGCAACCCTCTCTTCGCGAGGCGCAGACTCCGAGAGACAAGGCAAAGCAGACGGCCGACCTCGGCGCTCGGAAGTGAAAGAAAAAAGTAAATTTAGCTTACACTGACCGAAACTTACTTATGCAGTACTACCAATGCTCTTACTCGGGTGGTTGGTGATAACATGCATCCTCCCTGCTCCCTCCTAAAGCCATGGACCTCTACCGCCTACCGACACGCCAAAATTACATTAGCAAATCGGGTTATAAGGAAAAAAAACTAATTGAGCGACGCAGTTCTTTGAATATATTTACTTAAAAGGGTCTGTAAAATTTGGTGCCTTAGCAAATACTTGCTGAATATCTGTGACGTTTCAAAAATTTAAACTGAGAGTCAACATAAAAATATGACAAAGGATAAACAGGATGTGTAAGAAAATAAGTTCACGGTGAATATAATTTCGTAAAGAGACGACGTTGGAACATTCTGCATGCAGTCCTGATACGATGTTCAGCGAATATCCGTCTTTACAAACGAAGCAAGACCTTGGCGACCACAGTTTTAAAGACCATCGCGAGGTGGAAACGGCTGAGACACGGTGGCTACCGACACAAGAAGCGGGCTGATAGCAACGGGCAACAGATGTGTTCGTAACGCGATACGACAAATGCCTCAGTTGTGGCGGGAATGTTGCGGAAAAGTAATGGAATGATGGTACAATTAAAACGGAAACTCTTGTTACAGCTCAAAATAAACAACCCAAAATATATGTGCTATAAACTTACTTTCTGAGTTTCGTCATTTATCGCCATCCAGAAAATTTATTTTGCTTCATTTACTGCAAGATCATAACTAACTCCATGCAGCGGGCCCTTCTTGAAAAGCTAACAGTTCCTCAGCTAGTCAAGGATTTCCTCGCATTGTATGAAAACCGAAGGTTCGTCACCGTGTTCACAGGAACCCCTCGCCTGTCTCTATCCTCAGCCAGATCAATACAGTCCAGGCCCCGAAACTATTTCTTGAAAATCCATCTTATTTTCCTCCCACCGACCGCCTCTGTGGTCTAGTGGTCAGAGTTTCTGGCTACAGATACAGAGGTCTCGGGTTCGATTCCCGGCGCTACCAGATTTTTCTGAGTAGT
>JGI20166J26741_11668252_pt1 | contig 11085 bp, 7 predicted proteins | sample TergutCu122P5_FD_26741 | JGI IMG/M metagenome (IMG submission 26741) | reverse complement strand
TACAACAAATACATATAAGGTACAACAAATACAAATAAGATAAACAAATACACATAAGATGACAACAATACACGCAAGACAAATACAGTTAACAAAAATGTGCATAAGGGAAACAAAGAAAGTAACGTGTATAGTTTCTAATATTTTTCCCGCCATATTGCACACACGCTTTTACCCCAGTCTTTCGATTCTCACCACTTCACCACCCATATACACGTATATCCTTCCCATTATACCCCGCTTTCACCTCTTCCCTACGCTGAACTTCACTACATTTCCCTTCACTTCATTTTACTACAATTTTTTACACTTTTAGATGATTTTCACTATACTTTTCAATGATTTTCCGCACACTTCATTTTTCTTTAACTCACCTCAATAATCTCTTTCTTTACCTTCTTTTTCAAGGTCTTTAGTTTAGAGGGGAGAGTTCCTAACACTTCTACAGTTAGCTGGTTCCAGTCTTGAAAGGTCGTATTCACAAAGGAATATTTCCCTATATCCGTTCTTTGCCTCCTACTCCTAATTTTCCGTTCATGATCTATCCTGCTCAGATAGTTTGGTCGTTGTAATTTATCACCTATAGCCTTCCACGCCCGTTCTCCAGAGTACGCTTTGAAGAGAGCACATATGCGTGACAACTTTCTAAGCGACGCCAAAGTTTCTCAGTTCGAACTGTTCGTATGATGTGCAAATTTGGCTGCTTTCTTTCGCACCCTGTCTAACGCAATTATTTGTCCCTCCCTGTACGGATCCCAGCACGCGGACCCATATTCAAGTATCGGACGTACTAGTGATATGTAGGCTAAACTTTTGGTATTACTATTTCCCTTTTGAGTATTCGCATTGTGGAATATAGTGCCTTCCACGCCTTTTTATCTGTGTAGTTGACTTGATCTGCCCAACTTAAGTCGCTGCGTAAGATGCTGAAATAAAAATGCAACATCTAATTCATAATCCGTTAACTAGATTATGTAAACGAAAAGACAGTGTAATAAAACAAAAATTCAGATGTAATAAAAAAATTCATCAGCTTCGACGAACTTCACTCTTATCCTGAAAAAGTCTCACTTACTATACTGAGCTAGACAGGACACAAAACGTCCACTGGGTAAGCGCGCAGAGTGTTCACAAATAGAGATTTTAATACAGAGCAAAATATGTACTGCCCTCATGGACACAGGATGCCAGTGATTTCAGAGGAGTTATTCAACGAGTTAAAAACAAGGTATTAAGCAGCCTCGAACTACCTTCACAAAATTTTGTTTTACAGAGTGCATTTACGGGCAGAACTAAATGTGTAATAATGCAAGCCATTACAGAATTGGATTGCAAGGGAGTTATAATTGATTAAATCTTCCACATTACTCCTCAATCAGTGACAAATTTGTTGTTGGGAATAGATTTTTGTGTTCATGATAGCTTAGTCATTTGACTTGCCGTTGAGAAAGTTTATATTCAACGCAAATGAGACCCAGGTTTCAGTTGAATTATCCTTCGTACAAGAATATAAATACATTGAGGCACAATTTGGCAATCTTGTAGGCAGAGGCAAAGACCCAGTAACCAGCAGACCCATCCATCTACACACACCCTCAAGAAGCCCAGGCAATGACTTGACCCTATTCACTTCACCTCTTCCAAAATTCCGCGAAGACCCATGCATTTCCTCCACCATGAACAGAGCCCAGAGGACAAGATACCATTTTGAAGACACCATTCCATCAATCGGCGGCATCATTTATGATAAATTTTATGTTTACTTTATGATTTGTACTGAAAACACTCTTCCACATACAGAAGCGCCTATACCGTTGCAAAACCACATCAACATGAAACAAAGTGTAATGTACATGTAGACACATATTATAACGTAGGTATATTTGTTGCAACTGTCTTCCTGGAAATAGGTCCTCGGTTTCGAAACGTGTACATGTGGAAGATAATGTGACAAAGAAAATATTATTTGCAGAGATGAATTTTGTTGGTCTACATTTTATATATATATATATATATATATATACGATGAATATGTATACAAGTGTAGAGGCCGATGTAGCCAAAACAAAGGTAGTAATGAGTTTAACTCCAAAGAACCGTAAAACGAAGGGCGCTGGGAAGCTAATATTTTTAGTGACAGAGAGGTCAGTTGCTTGAATCTTACAGCGGAGGGTTTAGAAGGGGAAAACCTGCTGAAAGGAAATCCAGGCGCGAGACAAGCGTCACAACACAAAGGAGGCTGATTTAGACGAGAAGTAAACTGATTATAGTAAAACATTTGAAGTGCTACACACACTCTTAGAAAAAATAGTACCGCCGTCTGCATTGAAGGTAACAGATTAAAGGGGAGAGATTAAGAGTCATTTCAGTGAAAGCTTGTAGTAGAGCTACACACAAGTTATGAACAAGGAAAGGGAACAAAGAACAAACGTAAAGAAATGAAGAACATATTAGAAATTACAGATTTAATTTATCGTTTACAATTCTATTATGCCAGTGATCCAAGAAATGCACACAATATGTCATAAGTTAATATATGAAAAATGTAACGGTAGGTTAAGAATTCTAGAGTAGTAATAGTTGAGGACTTCATAATAGGTACTTACGTATATTGCGAGTGACTGCAGGAATGTGTGCAAGACGTACCAGACATTAGGCCGAATAATAATACCAGTATTACAATTTGGTTGATGTATTTAAGCCCCTCATGATTAACCAGTAGTTATGTATGCAGTAATATATGTAGTAATCAGTGTAGTATGGTGAGTCAAGTGAGTGCAAAGACCACAGGAACACTACCTTAAATTTATGATCAGTGAAGCTAAGAGGAACTGAATGATAAGGAAATAAAAGTGAATGAAGAATTGACAAAGTGTGTAATGTGAACACAAAAACAAACCCAGTCATTGCTGAAGACTTATATTCATAGCATAACTTTCTGTTATTATAGGGTTATAACATTATTGATAGTAATGTGTAAGTTTGAACAGTATGCCTGTGTGTCTCCAATTAGTTATGTTTGATTAAATTGACTGATGTGACTTTTGATTACCAAGTTTTGTGTTTGTGTTTGATTATTATTGTTTAGTTCAGCTCATGCATGCTACATTAAGGTTTCATGTTATTACCAGCAAACTTGATTCAGCGTTTTGTATATGGCAGGATCATTCTAGAGTTTATGCTTGTGTTTTGTGCATTCACTCATTAAAGTCTGATCCATTCGGTTGATTATATTGATACCATGATCCTGTAGGATCCGTACGGTTAACTTTTACAGATTCCATAAGTATGAATAGCTTTTACAGCTGAGGTATTTAAATTCAATAGCACAGCTTTTCTGTATATAAGAAAGTTGTAGGACTGTATTAGTAGCATTCGAGAGATAAGTCAGTTTAAGAGAGTAGCAGTTTTGTAGATGAGCAGGTGGACAGAAATTTCAGTTCCAGGAAGGAAGGGTAGAGGGTGGTATGAAGCAGGTATTTTGTTCTAGAAACGTAACGGTAGGCATCCCGATGTGTTTAAAGATAAGATACCAGGTTTACTTCAGTCAAACACATCTTATTTATTTTAATTTTTGAGTTTACATTGGCGACATGTTTCGACCTCGCCTAGGTCATCATCAGGCCCCCATTTAAGAATACAGATCTTATATAAATTAACTCATAAAATGCAAGTTGGGATCCCAGTTGCTTACAGTGTATGTGAAGTAAAGCTTGGTAAAATAAACCATTGGATATGTGTACATACAGAGGATTTTATAGTTGGTATATTAAAATACAAGTTAGAAATAGGATTAATTATCGGGTGTGCAAAAACACTGAACGAAGCGACTGTACATAGCCATTATAATGAGATAATAAATATGTTACAGGCACTAGGCCAAACCGTTTTACCTCGGGTTGACGTAGTAGTTGTTTTGTTTTCTAGCAGTTGTGTGCCTTATATGGCTCAATGTTTTGGTGTTAGACGTGTTGAGCGGAATTCTTTCAAGATGCAGATGGCTTAAAGTGTCAGCGTGGTGGTGAATGTCTTGTAGCATGGTGGGGTCCGTTGAGTCGAGTTACTGCGGACTGTGCAGTCTATGTCAAATTTGTTGGTTAGTGAGTATTACTTATTCAGACTTGGGAGACGTTGATTTTCTTGTTGTACGGTAGACACTGGTAAAGCTTCGCGCTGTATAAAAGATGGTGGCACTATGAAACATTTGTTGTGGTTGTAAGAACTTATGGACACGTATTGAAACACAGCACTATTGTGGCACCAGGCACTTTCCGCAGTAGGGTGTGGCGGAATTACTTTGTGAATTGTTTAGGTAGTTTGTTCTAGGTAGATGTTAGAGGCAGGCAGGAAAAATGTAAGAGTAGGTACATATGAAATGGAAATTAGTAATTGTGAATGGAGGTTTGGTGTTAACTAACTGTGGCGGGTACACGTTACAGTACACAATCTCATAACTGTAATTGCCTGGATATTTTGTTAAATATATGATTGCTAACTTATATGTAATCAGCGAAGGCACTTCAAATAATTTCAGAAGTTACTTTTGAGTAAAAACTTATATTTATATCGGGGGGAGATTTTAACGGCTAGTTTAGCTTTCAAGGTCTGAATTTAGTTAATAGGCCACCTTCTAGGATTATCTTTTCATACCGTCATCCAGTACACCAGAACGCTGCAATGTATTATAAATTAAAATAAATATTATATCTTTGGCTAAATTGTGGTGCAATTCAACAGTTAAAAAAGATAATCAAAAGTTCCCTTTCATAAACCGTCCACACACAAATGACAGGCATTATTTAAAACCCAATCCCCAATTTTTTCAAAACATAACTGACGGCTCGTGTGTTTGTTTCACTATTAAAAATTATTTACAAATATTAAACACTAAGAGCGGGTCATCAGGAGAAACTTACTTTGTTCTGTGGTACAACAAACTTACTTTGTTCTGTGGCACAACAAACTTACTTTGTTCTGCAGCACAACAAACTTACTTTGTTCTGTGTCACAACAAACTTACTTTGTTCTGTGGCACAACAAACCCACTAACCATTTCAGCAGCACCTTGGAACTGTCCATATGGACGGTCCGACTGCCGACGATGCAAGATATTGTGGCCATTGTTTGAAAGTAAAGTGTTCTCTTGGCGGTCCGCATGCAGTTACTTTCGCCGCAGTAACAGCGACAGTACTGTTAAATGGAGTTTGAGGTATGAAGTGTCAACTGTCGTTTGTTGGTTGAACGAAGGTGAATAAATGTGAGGAATGCAGAATGTCAGTGGGAACTGACAGCATGACTGTGAACAGAGAACTGGGTGGGTGGAACTGGAGAGGTACGGTTTGACGAACTGAGATGGGCGAAGGACGGAAGGGGTATTTTTTGGGACCGCTTAACTGCTAACGACGTGCGTCAGGCAAACGTGGCGTTCTTTACATTACTATCACGTCAGGTGTATCCTCAGGACGGCCGTACATAATCATCAGATATATGAGACTGAAGTATACAAAACGAACAAAATCACATAAATTTTTGAAAATCTCATAATTCTTCTCACGAAAAATAGCAAAATGTCATCCATCGGTACAAGAACAATTGGTTTACAGGTCGTCGCTTATACGAGACGCACAAAGTAATAGCTTCTGGCAATTTACGAGAAAACTGTCGCCTTTACGAGCTCCTCTCTCTTGCAAATTGGTTTTCTATCCCGTCGTCTCCTCTGAGATCTCGTTCTTTCCCCTCACTTCTCGAATAAGCACAACGCGTAGATGTGAATTTCACTGTCCCTGTATATGTTACAGCATTCTGTTTCAGGCAGTTCTTTAATAATTTCCCTTATCTTATTTATGAAAAGGAATGGCATTAATTAAAGCTCTGACCCTCAATTGGAAAATTGCGTGGAGATATCCTAGCGCCAGCATTCGCTTCACCAATACGTCCCCAAAGAAATACGTTTCACTGACTTTTGTTGATATACTTCAGGTAAACAGACAATGTCATAAATTCAATACACTGTGCTGACAGTCATGGTTGAGCGCGGCAAGTGAGAGCGATCACTTCAGTCGTGTATTAGGTAACTTTAGTTTAAATTCACACGTAAGACTCTTTGATTTACTAATTTCGAAATTCAAAATTTTTCTTGTAAGCCCATGGAATATGATAAACACTTCGCGACACTTTCTTGTATTATTATCTTAATTTGGAATATAAATTTTTGTAGTGTGAAATATAAATTTTGTACAAAAGATCAAAAAATGCGTCCTTCTGGCTCCCATGTCCCATAAAGAGTATTTTGCATCCAAGTTCGCGTCCTCGACCTACCCTACAAATAAATCCCCCTCAAAATTCTTAAACACTCTCACTGGCCGAAACGTGAATTTTGCTGTTCCAAATAAGCCGGAATTTTTAGAAGTTTAAACAAACGCGCTAAACCAAAAATCGCGGAAAAAGCTCTAATTTGAGTGCAGCCACCTTAAGCTTTCAATAAACAGACTTTTACGAAATTTCGTCTTACGAGTGTACGGTAGAACAATTACAACCTAGCGATCGCCTCTGTTTCCATTTGTCGTGAGTCCGTTTGGACGTGTTGCTGTTCAGTTTACTGAAGTAAATGTTATGACCTTATTCACAATAATTTAAAGAAGGTACTGGAAATAGCTCCTCCTGGCTAGTAGGCACGCCACATGTAACAAAAATATCGTTCAATACACGTTGCAGTTCTGCTGCTGACAGTAAACACACTACGTCGTTAACAATTTTTAGACTGTCGTCTGAAGGAGGATTATTACTACGTACCATACTAACATTCACCACACCTGGAAATGGAAAACGCACAGATCTGGAGACCGAGACGCCTACAGTTCTCTGTTTAGAATACTGCCACCAAAACGCTATCTTGACGTCTTGAAATTTTTGTAATGTGTTGCTGGAAAAGGTATAGGTTTAGTTGTAATTGGAGACGAAGTTAAGAAGACAGTCTGAATGTGCATATTGCAGTGAATTTATGATCTCAGAAAAACAGCCCCAATAATTGAGTAGCAATCACAGCACAACATAAGCCAAACTTCATGTCATTTAATGTCACTTCATGGATGCAAATGATATTTTCTGCACATCAATTCCTATTCCTCTGGATAATCATATATGCAATGAAACCTAACCAAGCTGAATGGTTAGACAGTCCAAACGTATGGTCTATCGCTCCATCATGTTGCCAATGGATGTATCGGTTAACAAAGTTCGCAGTTTGTAGGAAATATGTTTAGCATTTTTAGCACAAACAAACACGCGATATTCCAAACGGAATTCCTATGCACACTGGCAACTTTATGACGACTGCAGACATAAACTCACTGCCATAGAGTGAGAATAGCGCACGGTTGAACAGTTCCATGTCTACGCGATAAGCTAGCCGACAAGAAATGACAAATGATATTCGTCATATAAATTGTTATCGAGTAAAATTCGCAATACAATATTCCCGATGTTGCCAACAATTTTCCCAAGAAGCGGGATTTCCATATGTTAGTAGGAGGTGAAGCTACTGTTTTCGGTTAGGGTCCCGGAAACCGAAACTTGGTAAGGTGTTACCATCTCGCCATTTTGATTGAAAAATTAACATTGCTAACGTGCGAGCGAACTACAGTATTCCGAGAGTCTACGTTATTCCGGAGGTTTGGGTTAAGTGAAGTAGTTAGCGTTACGCCATTATTAATAGAATACAATGCTGCATAATTTTATTTATGGCTTATTTACTATATGAAGTTTTGAAGCAGAACGAAATTCGTGTTTCTTAACACCAACAACTGTGTATTGTTTTTCTAGCAGAAACAAACTTCTGTGAATTCTATCTGAAGTACCTTTTATCTGACTTCAATGCTGTCAGCAGAGTGCCAGCAACAAGTGGAATCACTTGCACAGTGGTCTACAGACTGTCTGAATACGTGGTAGTATCTGAGTCCCATTCGGAAGAAGTATCACTACGAATAAATCAATTGGAATTTTCCTGGGGTATTTACACCCAAAATGTGTTCCAGGTTTTTCTTGGTTTTCCAATTTCATAAGACGGGTTTATTATATATTATACTTTATACAATTCTATTACTTCCCTTTTGCAAGTTACAAAACTGTCGTCATAACAGATTATTGTCGCAGTCATTGTTACCAACATACAGAAACCGAGAATAAAACTAATTTATAAGGTGATTCGGTGAGGTACCCAAAGGTAAGGTAAGCGGTTGTATGGGTAGAGACCAAGTTAATGTTTGAGGTTAGGGTTTTCTTTGTCGTTCTTTAGATGGAGAAAATATCTAGAGTGACCGTGACGTATTTCGTGTATCTGATATTCTGCGAGATCTGCTTAACAATATTTTGTAAACTGCTACTGGAACATGCTGCATTCACTAACGTGACTCAAGTCAGTGTTTAACCAGAATGCCAGTAGTTACTGTGTAGTAACATCTTATCTGGAAAAAGCAAGCTAGAAGAAGAGGATCGATCCTGTTTCCGAAAAGCAGTAAGTTGAATTTAAATAGGTTCGATGGGAAAAGCCCCTAAATTTAATGAGTTCATGTGTCCTACACCCTCGTCAGACGGGTGTATGGTATGCGATAAGATGCAATGTCAGCTTTCATTAACTTTGACTGCGATGGTAATAATCGGATCTGTAACTATATTGAACTTCCATGTTTATTTTTAGGCGAGTTCGAAAATTTTCGAAATAAAAAGCATTTTAGATTAGTCATGCCTGTCCGTACGGAACAACTACGCTACCACTGGATGGATTTTCATGAAAATTAATATTTCAGTATTTTTAGAAAACCTCTTGACGAAATTCAGCCTTCATTAACATCGGACAAAAATAATGGGCAATTTACATGAAGGTCAATGTACATATCTGATCACACTTCGCTCAGTTCTTCTTAGAATCAGAAATGCTTTGGACAAACGTTGTAGACAAAATCAAAACACATTTTATGTTCAATACCGTTTTTCGAAAATCGTGCTGTTTATGAGATAACGTGAAAAAATATTGTACAGCTGGTGACAATATGGTGCATGCGTATTGCATGCTGGATAACTACGGCTACAAACACACACTCACAATATGTAATATTCATTGCTTTCCCACTACAACAATGGTTGCAAGAACACGGCTCATTTTTACGTCATACGTACATTGCCTGGCTTTTTATTTTTATTTATATTGTCTCTGCATGCTACACTGCATTTTGCTGAACCTACTGTTACTCATAACCTGCTAACAGTTCTTTGTCCTGGAGAAAACATTTAGTTTAACGCAATTTAAATTTCGGCAAAAAGCTTAAATTTGTCGCCCCCATGAAGGTGTTTAGTATCCCTATAATCTAATATTCTATGATTTCTATGCACCATGATTAGTAGCACTGAACAGGTCTTGAACAAGCACAGAAAATCACAAGATGCCTACACTGAAATTCTGAATCTCACTTTGTATCGTTACTATCCATGTCGTCATGTCATTCCGACCAACATTTTTATGTTCCTTGTAGACACTTGATGGAGAAGAAGAACCGACAGTGAATATGGCGAACTTCGCGAAGCAAAACAGCAACACACAACCGCAAACCAAAAGGGCAATTGCGATTGAAGGGGGGTTCCAATTCGAGATCAAAATGGCGGCCCTCATTGGTCTACGGGGGCTGTATAAGGGTGACGATTTTGAACTCTCCTCCAACATCCAAGGTGCTGGCAACTTTGATGACATCATGTATAAAGCAGGTGATCGGCGGTACTTCCTGCAACTGAAACACAGTGATGTGGGTAGTTGTCTGGAAGTAGATGAACTGACAGAACTTCTGACGAAATGTTTCCATTCCTACTGCGACATTCGCAAGGACTTCCCAGACGATCCAATTAAGTCGGAGTTCATAATTTACACGAACAGAGAACTTGGAAAAGCCTTATCCCTGCATAAAAAGAAAAAGACGCACGTGGACATCTTCTTTAAAACGTGCGAAAGTAAAGTCTTCATTTTCAGTCCTGACAATAACGAGAATCCTGACGTATATACACTCCTAAGGAATTCAGTGGAGGAAAGCAAAAAAGACAAGGTTAGTGATTTTCTCAATAAGTTGATAATGGCCACAGGTCAGAAAGGCCATCGGGAAATTGACACTGTAATTGTTAATGAACTAAAAGCTAATGATAATTGTCAAGGTAACACAGTACAATACAGGACAATATTACATCATTTCAAAACGCGGGTAGAAAATTGGTGGAGGAAACAGAAAACAGAAATTATGACGCCGAAAATGTTAGAATTTTTTTTGCAGAAAGCCAAAACGGAGTATTTTACTCCTAGTATTAATTGTTTGTATCAAATCTACAAGGAAAAGTTTCTCAAGACCAATAATAAGTGTTTCGACGAAGGAGTCTCAAGCCTTCAGGCCAAACTATCCAACAACCGTGCTGTTCACTTGACGTCAGATGCACTCACACTCTGCAGTATACTGCTGATGGAATGTGTGACAAAATCAAAAGGCATCTTTGTTACTTTCGAATTACTGCAGAGTAACAAAAACATGCTGTTTCGTGCTTGGCTTGAAGGTATGTGGGAATACCTCATTGTGTTCTGTGATTCTATAGTTCAGCAAAGTGACATTTCAGACACATGCCTTGAAATTATTAAAACTGACCATTCGACCAAACGTGTAATAATTCTTACAAAATGTTCGGTTCCGAAGATAAAAGATTTTGATCGTGTAGAACATAAATTTAAGTTTGAGCAGCTGTCAAAGAAGTTACAGGAAACGTTGCTGGAAAAGAAGATAGAATTTCAAGGTTGTGAAGTGACGATGAGAAGTGTGTTACAGCGACACGGTAATGTGCAGCATGTTTTGGGACCGGAACTGGTCACAGACCTGATAACAGAGGGAACTACCGTCAGTATAGGCGGTTGCCTGCAACGAAAACCAGAGCGTTATACACACAGGATATTAAAGAAAAATATATGGTTCTCCTTGGATATCCTGAAGAACCGAGATACTTATCCTGATATATTTGCAGTGAGCGGGATGGAAAAGAATAAGCTTGTTGACTTTGTACCTT
>JGI20166J26741_11668141_pt1 | contig 11085 bp, 3 predicted proteins | sample TergutCu122P5_FD_26741 | JGI IMG/M metagenome (IMG submission 26741) | reverse complement strand
TTATTGTTAATAAATCTTGTCGGAGCTTTGCCGTTGACCGTGAACCCGGCGATCGACGTCTCGTTCACATAGCCGCCGCCGCTGAACGTATAACCTGTTTTTGCCGTCAGGATGATGTACGCGGTATAAACGGTTCCGTAATCGAATTTTGCGGGGCTGTTGTTCCAGCTCAGCGTGGCCGTATACCCTGTGCCGCCCGCGATCACGGTCGACGGCGTCGCGCCCGCCACAGGCGAGGTCACGCCGGAGATAGCCGCCGCAGGGACGAGCGTGAGCGGCGCGGTCGCCGGGAAGGCCACATTGAACGTAAGCACTGTTCCGTTATTAAAATTAAAGGTCGACGGCGCGTTGCCGTTGACCGTGAAGCCGGCAATCTGCGAAAGGTTCGCAAAGCCGCCGCTGAACGTATAGCCGCTGTTCGCCGTCAATGTGATGTATGCGTAATAAACGGCGCCATAATCGAATTTTGCGGGGCTGCCGTTCCATTGCAGCGTAGCCGTATACCCTGTGCCGCCCGAGATCGCCGTCGACGGCGTCGCGCCCGCGACAGGCGAAGTCACGCCGGTGATGGGCGCCGCCGTGATCAGGGCCGCGGTCTTCGGGAAGGTGACGTCGAACACGAGCGTCGTCCCGTTGTTGCTCACCCATACCGGGGAGACGCCGTTAACCGTGTAACTCGCAAGCGCCGCTGTATTGCCGTAACCGCCGGCAAAGGTATAGCCGATCTGCGCCGTCAGGGTGAACTGCGCGGTATAAGCTGTATCGTAGGCAAAGGCCGAGGGGTTTCCGATCCACGAGAGCGAGACTGTGTAAGTGGGTGAACCGGTGCTTACTGTCGTCGACGGCGCCGCCCCCGCCACCGGCGAGGTTACGCTGCGGATATCGATGCTGGGGATACTGTCCGGGAGCTTCGGGAAGGTTACGCAGAATTCCATCACATTGCCGCCCTGGCTTACGGCTCGGAACTGCGGCGCGATACCGTTTACTGTGAAGTCGGCGATCGACGCCGTATCCGTAAAGCCGGCAAAGGTATACCCGTTCGCCGCTGTCAGGATAAGTGTAGCGGTGTAGGAAGTGCCGTACGCAAATACGGTCGGATTGGCGTCCCAGCTCAGCGTGGCCGTATATCCAGTCCCGCCGTTGATCGCGGTCGATGGCGCCGCGCGGGGAACCGGCGATACGACACCGGTGACCGGGGCGGCGGTGACGCGGGTCAGCGCCACGCGCTCGACCGTGGCCGTCGATTTCGCCGGCACATTTAAGTAAAGAGTCGGGCTGTCCGCGCTATCGCTCAAAATGGAAACCGGCGTCACCTTCCAGTAGAGCGCGCTCGAAGCATTGGAACGCTCAAAACGAACCGTGCTTTGGTAGTTGGCGCCGTTGTCCATCGTCACCTTGGCGGCGTCGTTCATCTGGAGATAATAGGAATAACTGATTGCCGCTCCGTTGGCCCCTTTCGCGGTCACACTGCAGTCCGAAATGCTGAATGTATTTGAACTGGAAATACCGGGACTTATTCCGAACGTTCCGCCTTCGGCGCTGAGCGTGCCTGTACCGGTGATGGCAAGGCTTCCGTCGTAGATCCCTCTGCCCGCTGCGTCTGACGCGGTGAATGTGGCGGCGCCGTTGATATTCAGCGTTGTGACGCGTGTACTACCATTGATAAGGCCGCATGTGACGCCTTTTGCAGTGAGCTTCGCGCCTGCCGCGACGGAAACCGTGCTGTTGCCGCTCAGCGCCAGCCCTCCGTTAGAGCTTCCTGCCGGAGCCGAAGAAACGCCGGTCACATCGGCGCCGCCTTCAATACTCATATTCACGCCGCCCACGAGAGAAATGCCGTTATAAGTCGCCGACGTTGCCGTCAGCTTTGCTCGGCCGGCGCAGGTGATTGTAAGGGCGCCGTTGCTACTCAGACCACAGCCTGTGCCGCTTGTTGCGGTCAGGGTGTTTTGGTTGAGCAGCGTGATGGTGCAGGGGCCGAAGGCTTTAAAGGCGTCGTTGTACGATGCAGTGGTAAACAGGTAGTTGAACGTGACATTCACGCTGCCGGACCCGGGGCCTTGTATGGTGATATTATTGTTCGTCCCCGTGAGCGTATAAACGCCGCCCGCCTGGCTAAGCGTCAGCAACTTCGTATAGCCATCATAATTCCACGCATCTTCGCCCGCCGCGTTGCTCTGGTTTGTCGCATCCAGGGTGGAGACGTCGATGCTCGCGGCCGCCAATGGATGGATCTCAGCCGCCCGGGCCGCCGTCATGGATCCCCCCAGCATGGTCAGGCTTAGCGCTAAAGCGCAAAAGATCGCAAAAACTCGTTTCTTCATGACAATTTCTCCTTTTCTCTTCACTTTGTCCTCTACCTCCGTATCAACCCGTACCATAGGGATCATCTCCTTCCTCCGGGGATGCGCAAAATAGCTTATATGAAAATAGTCAGGGATTTGAGCCAAAATGGCAATACCCATCTTTGGGGGGATTGGCAAAAAAAGCACTACCCACAAATAGGGGTAGTGGGTGTTTTCGCGCGTTTTGCAAGGGAAGACAAGGGGGACGGTTCCACTTGTCCTGCAAACAACGCAGCCATTGACTTTATGGATGTATATTTTCAGGTGTTACGAACTTATTCGAACAAATCGTCTAACGTGATTTCCGCTTGGACTCCTCCCCGATAGCCTTTTTGAGTAAGGCCGTAAGTTGTGATGGATGTCATATGGAGCGCTTTCTTTGTTTTCGTTTCTTCTGCAAACACCCGCATCTTTCGAAACAGGGCCTCATCGTCATCCTTTGTTATTGTATAGGGATTCGCTGTGAATTTCATTTCACAAAGATTGATTACTCCATCTGCGCGGTCGATAACCAAATCGATTTGAGCCCCCGGTTTGACGTCCTTGCTTCGCCACGCTGTAACGCGGGTCGAAACTCCTGAAATGCCAAGTTTCTTTTTTATTTGAGGGATGTGGGAAAGGCAAATCTCCTCAAACGCATATCCGCTCCAGGCTCTGCGTTCGCCGTCCTCGCGTCTGTTTGTCCAGAAGTATGCATCCAACGATTCCTTACCCTCTTTGCCAAAATACCGCCAAAATAAGGAGAAAGGATCTGAAAGCCTGTAATACGCGTTATTCACTGGGCGTGTAAAGTCCATATACTTCGTGATGAAATCACTTTGTTCAAGCGCTTCGAGATTCGCGGAAAAATGCCCTCCTTCCGGAATGCCCGTCTTTTTGACCAATTCTTCACGGGTCATCCCATAACGCTTCCCCGCAAGCGCCTCAACGATTGCCAATGGCCGATCAGGCTCGGAAAACAGTGAATAGTACAATTCATCGTACTCCTCCCTTAGTGGCGCGTCTTCTTCGAAAAGAAGTCTGTCAACATTTTGCTCGGCGCCAAGACTTGGAATGAACATATCCAGATAGTACGGAATACCGCCAAAAACCGAATAAGCCTCCGCGATTTGGTATCGATTCATCACGACGCCTCTGTGCGCAAAATATTCCTCACATTCCCGAAGGGCAAAAGGCGCCAAATGGATACGGCCTGTTACCCTGTTGTGTAGACCGCCCCTGTTCTTGAACAGTTTTTTTATGACCCATGACGCCGCGGAGCCGCAAACAATAAAAAGAAGCTCCGGTCTTGCAGAGGCAAAACTATTCCAGAAATAGTCCAATGCGCGAAGAAAATCCGAGTTTTTCGTATCAAGCCATGGAAGTTCATCGATGAATACGACTTGTCTTTCTTTCGCCGGCGCGGTTTCAATCAGCTTTCTGAGCTTAAGAAAGGCTTCCATCCAGTTTTTTGATGGAACGGGTGTATCACCCCCGTAAAGTTGTATCGCACTATCAAACGTTTTTAGCTGCTCCAGCCTTTTTCCGCCGACTGTTCCAGTGAAATAAAACAGAAAGTCATTTTTGAAATATTCTCTTATCAGGAAAGTTTTCCCTACGCGTCTGCGCCCATAAACCGCAATGAATTCGGGTCTGGAAGAATCCATGTACCGTTTCAGTTCAGCCTGTTCTTTCTTTCTGCCTATTATCATTATAACAATCCTCCTTATTGAACAACAGGTCGAAAATATACTTAATTATACATGTTTTCGACCTATTGTTATAGAGTTTTCGATGTAATTTCATAACAATACGTCGAAAACGTATAATATTTTGTGGTTTTCGACATTCAGTCCTTAAACAGGTACTCGATTGTCCCTCTTTTCGGCGCGGGCTTTTTTGTAATCAAAATGCGCCCGCCCGGATCCGGTTCTATCTACACGACGTCTTCCATTTTGATCTGTTGTCCAAAAAACAAAAAAGCACCCGGTTTTCCGAGTGCTTAAATCCATCTATGACGATATTTGAACTCTATTCCTTATTTCACTTTGATCGTGACGACGGTTTTCTGGCCGCCGACCTTGACGGTGATCTTGGCCGTGCCCTTCGCGATAGCCGTCACCTTGCCGGCCTTGTCGACTGTGACGACTTTCTTCGACGCCTTGTCGAGCGAGAACTTCACGACCGCGCCGGTAGCTTTTGCCGGAGAGATCTTGACCTTCAGGATCTTCTCCGCCCCGACCGCCATCGTCTTCGGCGGCTTCGAGACGGAGACGCCCGTGGCCTTCAGCGCCGCTTTCACAACCTTCACCGTGAAGGTCCTGGACTGGCCGTTGTCGGAGGTCACCGTAACCTTTGCGGACTTGCCCGCCACGAGGCCCTTGACTTGGCCGGCAGGCGTGACGGAGACGCTGCTGTTGTTGTCGCTCGTCCAGGTGAACACCGGCTGCGCGGTGGGTCCGGCCGCAAGATCGTACGCGTACGGGATCGTCAGCGACTTGCCCTTCACGACGTAGAACGTTGTCTGTGCCGAGCGGATCGCCGTCACCGGCGGGGGATGCGGCCCGGTCTTGCCGAGCGCGGCCGCCTGGGCCTGCGCGGCGGCCAGCTTGTCTTTCACAGCCTGCGGGATCTGGGCCTTGTCCGCGGCCGAAAGCGCGTTATACGCTGCGGTCGCGGCCGCCACCTTGTCCGCGTCTGCTGCTGTCGCGACCGGGTTCGGCAGGGCGTTGATCTGGTCGATCACAGCCTGCGCCGCCGCGGAGACGCCGTCTGGTTTGTATGTCGCCGTAACCGTGACCGCATTCGCGGGCATGGTGAAGGAGGTGCTTGCGCTGTTCGGGCTGGGCAATGTCACGCCTGTTGCCGCCCACGTGTTGAACACCTGCCCCGCCGGCGCCGCGTTTGCCGTAATGCTTACGGTCTCGCCCGCGGCGGCGTCCGCCTTGTTGGCGGCGCCGTTGTTTACGGTGATCGTGTAGGTAGCCGCGACGTACACCGCGACGCTCCGGCTGGACGGGGAAAGCGTATAGCCGGACGGGTTCTCGATCGCCACGGTCACATTCTGGCCGTTTGCCACGGTGATATTCGAGATGTTCAGCGTGCGCGTCGTCCCTGTGCCCGTCAGCGTACCTTTGGTTGCGCCGGTCACCGTGATATTGCTTGCCGAGAGCGACGCCGGATTGACGCTGAAGGTCAGGGTCAGCGCCGTCGTTGTGACGCTGCCGCTCGTGCCGTTGGCTGTGAGGCCGCTCCAGGTGACCGGTACGGCAGCGGCAGGGTCTTTCACCCAAACGATGCTTGTGCTGGGACTGTCGGTGTAGGTCAGATAGCCCGTTTTGGAGGTTGAAGCTTCGTATTGAGACTGAGTTTTGTTTGTTGTTCCGACCGCAATATAGGTCGCGCCGGCGGGAACCGTGATTTTGCCGTTTATGATAGCGTTGCCATTGATGGCAGTTACGCCGGAGTTTGAGCTTGCGCCGACACTGACCGATGCATTGCCGTAAGCAGTTATTTCTGTACCCGCGCCGGCTGAGTAAACGCCGACACTGTTGGCAGCGCCGGTCCCTGTCGCGTTTGTCACCTCCACTTTGCTGCTATATTGCGCGGCGACGCCGTATAATGAACCGGAGACATTAAACTCGCCGTTATACGGGTCGAGCAGCTTGATCGTTGCGCCATTAACTTGAAGTCCGACCCCCGATGTGTTGTTAATATTTAATTTTTTGCCGTTCAAGTCGAAAGTGATTATTTTGGAATTGCCAATGGTGATAATCCCGTTGTAGGAAATGTCCGCCAAAAGCTTGATTGTCGCCGTCCCGCTAGTCGATACCGAGTTCAGCGCATCGGTCAGGGAGGTGTAGTTCGTTGTGCCGATCGAACAGACATAGGTCGCGACGTTCACAGCGACGCTGCGGCTGGACGGGGAAAGCGTATAGCCGGACGGGTTTGTGATCGCCACGGTCACATTCTGGCCGTTAGCCACTGTGATACCTGAGATGTTCAGCGTGCGCGTCGTTCCTGTACCCGTGAGCGTTCCTTTCGTCGCGCCGGTTACGGTGATGTTGCTTGCCGCGAGCGTCGTCGGGTCTGCGCTGAAGGTCAGGGTCAGCGCCGTCGTCGTGACGCTGCCGCTTGTGCCGTTGGCCGTGAGATTGCTCCATGAAACGGTGGCGGGCGCGACGTACACCGCGACGCTCCGGCTGGCCGGTGTAATCGTGAAGCCCGCCGGATGCGTGATCGCCACGGTCACGTTCTGCCCGTTTGCCACCGTGATGTTGGAGATGTTCAGCGTGCGCGTCGTTCCTGTACCCGTGAGCGTGCCTTTTGTCGCGCCGGTCACTGTGATGTCGCTTGCCGCAAGCGTCGTCGGGTTGGCGCTGAATGTCAGAGTCAGCGCCGTCGTCGTGACGCTGCCGCTCGTGCCGTTGGCCGTGAGGCCGCTCCATGAGACAGGGGCAGTCGTGTCTTTTACCCAGACGGTGCAGATGGTGCTTGTGCCGCCGGTATAGGTAAGGTAACCCGTTTTTGTGGTGGTGGCTTCGTACTCGCCCTGTGCTTTATTCACGCCTCCCACCATGATATACGTCGCATTGGACGGAACCGTAATGACGCCGTTTACTGTGATCTTGCCTCCGACGTCCGCCCTTGCGCCGCTGGTTTTGACTGCGCCGCTTTTGGTTGCGGTCACATTGCCGTAAACAATTACTTCGCCGGGCACGCCGCTGTAGCGGTTGTACGCGTATGCGGCGGCATAGCCAACGCCTGTAGTCGTAGCGTTGGTTACCTCCAACATAGCGCCGGTGTTGGCGGCCACGCCGAATGAGCCGCCGATCACGTTCAGTTCTCCGTTTGCCGGGTTAAGGAGCTTAAGCTGCCCGTTGTTATCGGACATAAGAGCCCTCCCACTCATGTTCGACACATCTACCTTTTTGCCGTTCAAATCAAGGGTGATGTTCTTATCGAAGACATCGATCATTCCGATGTTGAGTACACTGTCCAGCATCTTTATGGTCGCCGTCCCGCCCGAGGCTACTGCGTCTATCGCGGCTTGCAGTTTGAGGTATTTCGCGCCCGTTCCCACATTTTGACAGACAACGTCCCTCACCCAGACAATGTTCACGCCGGAGTCGGTATAGGTAATATAGTTTGCTTTAGAGGTTGGACTGGTATATTCAAATACAGATTTGTATAAGGTGCCCACTTGGACATAGGTCGGTTGCCAAGAGCCTCCATTGTCCACCATGGGACGTAAGATTTCGCCGTTCACCATAACCTTTCCGCCGTTGTCCGCAAGCACGCCTCTGAGGCTGTTTTGCTTGGAGCCACAGCCTTCGGCCGTCACATTCCCGTAGACAGTTACCTCGGAGCCATAGGCGTATACGGCGTAACCTGTAGTACCGGTCACCTTCGCACTGGTCACCTCCGCTCTACCTCTTGTGACGTGTACACCGCCATTGCCTCCGGTCACATTGAGCTCGCCATTGGCGGGATCGGCCAGCCTGACGTCTGAACCAGTTCCCACTAAAAGCGCGGGAAATGTTGGGTCGGTTACATTTAGTATGTATCCGTTCAGGTCGAAAATGATGGTTTTGTTGCTTCCGATGTCGATCTGGCTGGTGTGGGTGATGGGCGCCGTCAGGCGTATCGTGTCGCCGCTTACAGAGTTGCTCAACGCGGTGACAAGCTCTGCGCTGGTGGATACGCTGCGGGTCGTCGCCGCATGCGCCGTTATAGGCGCCGCCGCGTACATGCCCAGACCCAGGATCAGCGTCAGTGTGAGCAGTACCGATAGTATTTTCTTTGCAACTTTCATTTTTCTACCTCCTAAAACACGTTCATCATTTATTCCGGGGCGTCTTTTAAACGGTTTACAGTCCGCTGAAATCATTTAAAAGAACCGGGTCGTTGACGCCGCTTGCGCTGTCCTCCCAGTAATACATCTGGTAGAATTTGCTAGCGTCCACATTTTTGAAAACAATGGTCCGCATCTCTCCATACAGCTTTGTCGTCCCGTCTGTGTCTTTGACATAAGGAAGGATATTGATGATGGTATCCCCGTTTTCAAAAATGAAGTCCGTATCGAATGAGCACCTGTTTGTGCCGGGTTGATTCAGCGTGCTGTTCCCCAACAGTTTCCCGTTGCAGGTAGCGTAGACGTCATACCCGACCGCGTTCGGTATTTTGTCAAACGTGATTCTGAGGGCATAGGGGGCCGACGGGATGAAAAAGGTGGTGCCAAAGCCGGAGCTCAGCCACATATCCCCGCCGAGCATGAAGTTGCCCACGCTTGGCATATAGAACGGGAGCTGCAGCGGCATGATGAACCCGTCCGCCGCCGGATTGCTGCCGGAAGCAGCGCTGGGAGGCCCGCCCGCGTTGCGCGGATGATACAGCACCGGCACGCGGCCGACGAACGTGCTGCCGATTTGGCTGCCCCCGCCGCCGGTTCCGGACATCGCGGCGACGCTGAAAAACCGCAGGCCCGTATTGACATTGGTGATTGTTATCGGCTGCTGGGCCTGGGTCGGCGTGAATACCCACTGGCCATTGAGATTCGACGCAGCGAATAACTGCGCCGGAGTCATGCTGCTATTGTAGTTTATATGCTCCGTGACGATATAGCTGCCCACGCCGCTCACAGGGACGACGCCCAGCGTAACGGATGCCTTGCCGCTTGATTCATATTTTACATTGTAGTATTTCAGCGCCACATTGCCGGCAAGCGCGGGCGGGCTGATGGTCACATTGCAGGTACTTTTCACCACCCCGTCGATGCTGACCGTCAGTTGGGCCGATCCCGGCTTTATCGAGTATACGTCTTTGTTTTTCTCGACCCGGAGGATATCCGTGTTCGATGAGGAAAGGACGTAGTTGCCGTATGCGCCCGAGGCCGGCGTAAGCGTGACTGCCGGCGTCCAGTAGGTGCATACCCCCATCGTGTAACTCGACGGAATCGTTGCGTTCGTCAGCGGCGGCTTGACGGTGACGGTAAAGCTGGCCGTCTTGTTGTTGTGGCTCGCGGCGGTAATGGTTGCCGTTCCCGCCGCCTTGGCTTTGATATAGAAATCGCCCTGGCTGTCCAGATATACCTCCGCGGCAGCGGTGTTGCTGCTGGTGAAGGTCAACAAGCTGTACGCGTTATCAGGCAGTATCTTGGGCAGGTACATGGGTACTGTCGTATTCGTCTTTAAATCATGCGCCGCGACGCTGAAGGAAAGGGACGTGACGTCCGCGCCGACCCTGACCCTGAAGGCGCCTTGCGCGCCGTTGGCTGTGGCTGCTGTGATGGTCGCGTCGCCGGCGCCTTTTGCCGCGACGTTCCCGTTTGCGTCAACTGTGGCAACAGCGGTATTGTTCGATGACCAGGTGATCGCGGTGTACTTATTTGCGTTGGAGGGAGTGATTGCCGCTGCCAGGGTACAGGCGCCTCCGGTGACGGGCAAAAACACATATCCCGACTGCAAACTGATACTCACGCCGGTCGGCACAATATCCTGGTTTGGATCCGGCGTCGGGCCGGAAGCCGACGCCCAAGTCTTTGCAGACACCGCCTTGCTTTGCTTGCTCGTGCCGCCGGCGGTCCTTACCGCTACTTTAAATGAATACTTCGTGTCCGGCTTCAGTTTTTTTACCGTGAAAGTATTCTTTTTGGGTGAAGCAATTTTTACATACTTGCTGCCGGATTTTTGATAAACGACATAATTTTTCGCTTTGCTGACCTTGTTCCAGCTAAGCTGGACCGTAGTCATGCTTGCCGCCACAGCTTTCAGGCCTTTGGGCGGCGCAGGTTTGGCCGCGGCCGACGCGGTGGCTGGGAAAAGCATCAATACCAACGTCAGCGCAATCAGGATTGCCAGTAGCCTCTTTGTAGTATTCATGTTCATTACCTCCTATATCCCTTAGCTTTTTCGACAAATTCGCTAATTCGTCGATTTCTTATCCCCATCATTGCGGAGTTTCTCTTTTTTGGCAATACCCATCTTTGGGGGGATAGGCAAAAAAAGCACTACCCCAAAATAGGGGTAGTGGGGTCTTCACGCCGCTTGGCGCGGGGCTTGCGGGATTGGACGGGCATAAACTGAGGGAATTGAAAATTCTTGCCGGATGAAGCCGCTATGTATCTATCAGGTCTTCCTCCGGCTCGTCAGAGGGCTCAACGCCGAAACGGATGAAGAATTCGGTGCGGCTGTTGATGCCCAGTTTGCGGTACATGTTCCTGGAATAGGTCCTGGCCGTGGATTCCGTGACGCCGAGAGCGCCCGCGATCTGCCGCACGCTGAGCCCGCGCCGCAGGTAGACGGCGATTTCTTTTTCGCGGGGGGACAAGTTCATGCCGTCAAATACATCGTCCTGTCCGTCAGGATTCAGCATGAACTCCATATCAGGCTTATAAAAGTCGTCGAACCAGCCGGCGGCGAAGAGATTGCGGAAAATGACCGGTGATAGCAGTTGGAACACCAATAGAAAACCGATCGCGGAAACCACGGCCGCCACAGGCATCGCGCCCGGGTCGATGAGCGGCAGGACACTCGCCGCTACGGCGGAAACGAAGATCGCGCCGATCGTCGCGATTGTGATTTTCCAGAAAAACCTGTCGTTCCGGTATCTCTTGATGAACCCCACGATGTAAAAGATCATAATATAACCGATGCCGTCGCCGATCCCGAATACGAGGCCCCCCACGTCGTGCCAGAGCGCGGATGGCCCCAGCGTCAGCATCAGAACGCCGACGCTTGCAAAAATCAGGAACAGATTCAGC
>JGI20166J26741_11668030_pt1 | contig 11089 bp, 9 predicted proteins | sample TergutCu122P5_FD_26741 | JGI IMG/M metagenome (IMG submission 26741) | reverse complement strand
CGCCCTGCCCGAGCGCGCTGTATAGGCAATTTCAGTTAGTTGGGCCGGCGTACGAAACCCTGCGGCGTGGGCTGGAAGCCGGCGTGTCGCATGAGATCGGCCCGGTCCCGGTCGGCGACAGTGGGACGGTCGTCGATGCGATTGAGCGACACGGGGCCGATGCGATTGTCGTCGACGAACCGGCCGATGGCCGTCAATGCAGCCGCCAGGTCCTCGTCGCCGGCGTCGGAGAATGTCACCAAGCTGCGTGCCCCTGGCTCGATGAAGCACACCGGACGTCCGGCGCGCGTGACCACGATCGCTCCGGCCCGTCGGCTGGGTTGGTGCGCCCGCGTGGGTGGCCAGGGCACCGCCTCGCCGTACGGATTAGCGGGGTCGACCGCAGCCAGCAGGACGACGTCGTCGGACGGGACGGCCCGCAACATGTCGACGGCGCCTGGCAGGGCGAACTGGGCCGGTCCGGCGCCCGCCACGAAGTAACCGCGCCTCAACAAGCCGCGTTCCTCCATGGCTTTCAGGACCTGGTAGGCAGTGCTGTAGTTCATCGACTCGGATAGCACGGCGCCACGCGTCAACACACCGTGGCGACCCGCGGCGACCTCCACCGACTGGGCCCAGCGCGTCGTGGCGTCCGTCGTCGTGGGGCGCAGTGCCGACCAGCGTCCGCCGGCAGGGGCAGTGGCGGGACGCAGCGTCCGCCACGCGGTTACACGTCGGGGGCTCGGCACGGACGGTTGCCGCTTCAGGCCTTTCACCAGTTCCCGGACAGGGGCGAACGTGTCACAGGTGACGAGCCCAGCCCACGTCAGGCGCCACATGGTGTCGTCGTCGCCGTCGAGATCACCGAGACGCCACGCACCACCGTCGGCCAGGCGGGCCCATAGGGCGGCGGCTGCCGGGTCGTCATCGAGCCCAAAGGTTGATGGGTCGGTCAACACCAGATCGCCAGGCCACAACCGCACCCAACAATCACGCTCGCCGAGACGTCCGCCGCTGGACCAGACGACCTGGCCACCCGCCAGCGCCTCGTCCAGCAACCCCGGATGGTAGTCGAGCACGCGGGCGGGCAGCACCAGCGTCTCGAGCATCGAGGCGGGCAGGGGCCGTCCGGCCAACAACTCGACGGACTGTAACAGGGCGTCGAGGCCGGCCTCGGGTTTGGCGATGCCGTGCCAGGCGGCCTCGAAGGCGGCCAGGTGAGTGGCGTCGACTGGTTTCGTGGCAGCCCGCAATGCGATGGCCTGACGGCGGGTGACTTGGGCCAATACCTCGCTAATGGCGTACTGACGGTCGTCTTGGGCGGCGTCGAGCAGTACTTCGACGGCTTGCCCGTCAGCCACCAAGCCATCGAGAATCGCACGGCATTCGTTCGCCGCCCAGCCGTGCCGGTCGCAGAGATCGCCAGGTGTCGTGACGACGTGCGACCGCAACCAACGGATGGCCAATCGCTGACGGGCCTGCCGATCGCCGTCCGCGGCTTGCCGCAACAGCGGCAGATCATCCGTGACGACCCACGCATCCCGCCCGCCGACACCAACCCGTGCGACTCGACGGGCGTCGGCCAAGTCCCGCAGCCAGCCTTCGGCGTCCCCGTCGCAGCGATCGTGGCACTCAGAGGTCGTCAGCGGCCCGATCACACGCAGCACGTCCCATAGCGACTCGGCCGACCCCGCCCGGTGGCGCAGCCGCTGCAGGTCGGACTGGACGGCGCCGGCGGCCTCCTTGTCAATCGGCGCCCGACTATCACCGCCGCTGAGCAGGCTGGCCAACAGAGCCGGGTCGATGGCCATGGCGGCGCTGCGACGCTCGGCGAGCGGTTGGTCGTCGTCGTAGATGAACTCGCCGGCGTAGCCGAATTGCAGCGAACGAGCGAAGGGCGAAGGAGTGGCGGTCTCCACCTCGACCAGTCGGATGGTGCCTCGTTCGATGCCGGCCAGCAGAGCACGCAGTGACGGCATGTCGAACACGTCGTCCAGACATTCGCGCATGGCCTCGAGAACGATAGGAAAATCGCGGTAGTTGCCGGCCACCTGTAGCAACTGGCCGGCCCGCAGACGCTGGGCCCACAGCGGGGTGCGGGCGCCTGGGCGTCGGCGGGGCAGTAGCAAGGCCCGGGCGGCGCATTCGCGGAAGCGGGCGGCGAACAGGGGAGAACCAAGCAGGGCGACGCTCACAGCTTCGTCGACGGCCTTGGGCGAAAGTACCATCAGGCCGGCCCCGGGCGGAGCCGAATCCGTTGCCGGCAACCGCCAGATCACGCCATCGTTGCGAATGGTGACGCGGGCGTCGATGCCGTACCGGTCGGTGATGGTCTGTTGCAGGGCCAGCATCCAGGGCCGCAGCACGCCCGTCCCGAACGGCGCGTGGACGCATACGCGCCAGTCGCCCAGCTCGTCGCGGAAGCGCTCGACCAGAATCGTCTGGTCAGTGGGCAAGACCCCGGTGGCCCGCTTCTGATCGGCGATGTAGCGTTCCAGGTTTTCGATCGCCGCGTCGTCCAGGCCGGAATCCCTCAATTCAGCCGCGGCCAACTCCGGCGATTCGCCGATCGACGCCACGAGCGCGCCGATGGCCTCGCCGACCTCGACGGGGCGTCCAACTGCGTCTCCGTGCCAAAACGGCAGCCGCCCCGGCATGCCCGGCGCCGGGCTGACCTGCACCTGGTGAGGCGTGATGGCCTCGACGCGCCAGGAACTCGAGCCCAGTGTGATGATGTCGCCCAGGCGCGTCTCGTGCACCATCTCCTCGTCGAGTTCACCGACGCGACGAGAGCCGCGCACCTCGTCTGTGTCGGTGGTGAGAAATACCCCGAACAACCCGCGATCAGGTATCGTGCCGCCGCTGGTTGTCACCAACTGCCGGGCGCCGGGACGGGCGCTGAGCCGATCGGTCGCATGGTCCCACGTCAGCCGGGGTCGCAACTCGGCGAAGTCCTCGCTGGGGTAGCGCCCCGCCAACATGTCCAGCACGGCGTCGGACGCGGGCCGGGGCAGTGTCGCGAACGGCTGCGACTTCCGGACGATGTCGAAGGCCGCGGACGCGGTCGGCGTGTCGTCCAGGCACATGGAAACGACGTGCTGGGCCAGCACGTCCAATGGGTTGCTCAGCGACGGGACGGTCTCAATTAGTCCATCGGCCATGCGGCGCACGACCACCGCGGCCTCGACGAGATCGGCGCGCGATGTCGGGAAGACGACGCCGTGCGACTCGACGCCCACCTGGTGGCCGGCGCGCCCGACTCGCTGCAGGCCGCTGGCGACGCTTGGCGGCGAACCCGTCTGGATGACCAGATCGACGAAGCCCATGTCGATGCCGAGCTCCAATGACGATGTGGCCACCACACAGCGCAGACGGCCTTGCTTCAGGTCCTCCTCGATGACCGCGCGGCGTTCCTTGCTGAGCGACCCGTGGTGCGCCCTGGCCACGATGAGGCCAGTCTGGCCGGCGCCGTCGTCGGACGGGTCGAAGTTCTGCGCGACGCCGTGCGTGGCGGCGTAAACGTTCGGCATCGGCGCCGTCTCGTCCGTGCCGATGCCGAGGCGGGCGGCCGCACGCTGGTTCAGGTGGGCCGTCAGGCGTTCGGCCACCATCCTGGAGTTGACGAAGCAGATGGTCGATCGGTGGGCAAGGACGAGGTCGAGGATGGCTTCCTCGATCGACGGCCACATGGAGTAGTTGGTTGCGTCCGGCTTCTGAGTCATGGGCGAGGGGTCGGGGCCGGGAATCGTCATGTCGGCAACCGGCACCCTGACGCTCAGGCTCCATTGTTTCGGTGTCGGCGGGTCGATGACGGCGACGTCTGCCCGTTCGCCGCCCAGGAACCGGGCGATGGTGGCGGCCGGCCGCGCCGTCGCTGACAGGCCGATTCGTTGCATCGGTCGGCGGGTCGCCTCGTCCAAACGCGTCAAACTCAGCGCCAAATGCGCGCCGCGTTTGGTGCCGGCCAGAGAATGGATTTCGTCGACGATCACCACCTCGACGGCGTCCAGCACTGTTGCGGCCGCTGAGGACAGCATCAGGAACAGCGACTCGGGCGTGGTGATCAGGATGTCCGGCGGGTGGGTGACGAGCCTGCGGCGGTCGGCAGGCGTCGTGTCGCCGCTGCGCACCGCGACGCGGACGGATGGTGCAGGCAGCCCCAGTTCGGCCGCCATCTGCTCGATGCCGGCGAGCGGGCGACGCAGGTTTTTCTCGATGTCGACGGCCAGAGCCTTCAGCGGTGACACGTATAACACCCGAACTTTGCCGGTGGACGGGGTGCGGGACAGGCGGTCGAGACTCATGAGGAAGGCCGCCAGCGTCTTGCCGCTGCCGGTGGGGGCGATCACCAGCGCGTGGCCGGGTGTGCCTTTCCCAGGTTGCCAGCCGTCGGCCAGCGCGTCCCAAGCGGCTATCTGCGCGGTGGTCGGGGCAGCGAAGGCGTGCTCGAACCATCGAACCGTCGCCTCGCCAAAATGGCGTTGCCAGCGGCCGGTGTCCGGGGGCGTCGTCATGCATTCAATCATCCCTTGCCCATCTGACAATTCGCGAACCACGGGGACGGACTTCCTGACACGGACCATCCGTCTCGCGTAGGCCGAGCGGGTAGGGTTGGCCCATGCGTGAGACGGAACTCTGGGCCAGGCTGACGGCTGTGCTGGGGCCCGCCTATGTCGCCACGTGGGCCGAGCAGGTGGCGCTGCCGACACTGGGATCGCGCACCGTTTCCGAGGCCCTGAAAGCCGGCCTGCCGTGCAAGACGATCTGGCGCGCGGCCTGGCAGTGGCTCGAGCTGACGGCCCACGACCGATGAGGCTCGAATCTTCGGCGTGTCGCCCGCAATCGAACGCGTGTTCGTATAAAGTTGGCTGCGCCCAGAGCGTTATCCACAGGCTCGAATGTCACCGCATTTTTGTCGGCGGTCATTCCTAGAGTATTCGTGGAGGCGCGACAGGGCGTCGACATCGGACGGGCCGGTTGCCAAGCAAGCCGGGCGGTAAGCCCGGACTCACAGCGGCGGCGCCGCGGACAGGAAGGTTTGAAGATGGCTGTGACGGATCGCGACAAGGCGCTGGAATCGGCGCTCGCGCAGATCGACAAGCAGTTCGGCAAGGGTGCGGTCATGCGGTTGGGCGACCAATCGATACAGCCCATCGATGTGATACCCACCGGGTCGGTGGCACTGGACATCGCGTTGGGCGTCGGTGGCCTGCCGCGGGGGCGCGTCGTGGAGATCTATGGTCCGGAATCGTCCGGCAAGACGACTGTGGCTTTGCACGCCATCGCCAACGCTCAGGCCGAGGGTGGCATCTGCGCCTTCATCGACGCCGAGCACGCGCTCGACCCGGCCTACGCCAAGGCGCTGGGCGTCAATACGGACTCCCTGCTGGTCAGCCAACCCGACAACGGCGAGCAGGCGCTCGAGATCGCCGACACGCTGGTGCGGTCGGGGGCGATCGAGCTCGTGGTCATCGACTCGGTGGCCGCGCTCACACCGCGCGCCGAGATCGAGGGCGAGATGGGCGACAACCACGTCGGTCTTCAGGCCCGCCTCATGAGCCAGGCGCTGCGCAAGATGACGGGAGCACTGAAGCAATCGAATACGACGGCCATCTTCATCAACCAGTTGCGCGAGAAGATCGGCGTGATGTTCGGGTCGCCGGAGACCACAACGGGCGGCCGGGCGCTGAAGTTCTACTCGTCTGTGCGCCTCGACGTACGCCGTATCGAGACACTGAAGGACGGCAACGAAATCGTCGGCAACCGCACGAAGGTCAAGGTCGTGAAAAACAAGGTGGCGCCGCCGTTCAAGGCGGCCGAGTTCGACATCCTGTACGGCAAGGGCATCTCGCGCGAGGGCAGCCTGCTGGACATGGGCGTCGACTCCGGTGTCGTGCGCAAGGCCGGCGCCTGGTTCACATATGGCGATACCCAGCTTGGCCAGGGCAAAGAGAACGCCCGCGCGTTTCTGATTGCCAACCCCGATATCGCGAACGAGATCGACGCCAAGATCCGTTCGACGATCGGCCTGGGAGAAGTGGTGCTCGACGTGCCTGACGGCGTCGATCCGGAGACCGGTGAGATCGATTTCTAAGTCCCCAAGACTTCGGCAGGGCACTGTGCCTGAGCAGCCGATGGACGCTGAGACGGTGCGCGAGATGGCATTGCGCCACCTCGACCGTCGCGCATACGGCACGGCCGAATTGCGGGCCGTGCTCGTGCGTAAGGGTGCTGACGAGGACGTTGTGGACGGGGTTCTGGCTCGTCTTACCGGCGTCGGGCTGCTCGACGACGCGGCGTATGCGGCGGCGCTGGTCGAGCAGCGGCACGACGGGCGCCACATGTCGCGTCGTGCCGTCGCTCTGGAGCTGCACCGGCGGGGCCTGCCGGGTGACGTCGTCGAGGCCGCCACCGACGACCTGGACGACGAAGCCGACTGGCAGGGTGCCCGGCAGGTGGCGGAAGCCCGGCTGCGACGGCTGACCGGGCTGGACGACGTCACGGTCAGGCGTCGCCTGGCCGGGGCCCTTGCCCGCAAGGGCTACAGCCCGTCCATCGTCAGCGAGGTTGTCGCCGAGGCGATTGGTGAGCGGAAACGCGCGTGAAGAGTCGCCAATCGGCGTTTCACACCCCACTACATGGTTAATGAATCCCCAACTTGGTAAGGTGGAAGCATGAAGAAGTTGCTGATAGTTGTCGCAATCGTCGCCGTCGCCTTTGGTCTGTCTGCGCTGCAGGCCAAGCGGGACGCCGATGCGGAGGCCCGCCTGTGGGCGGACGCCACCGATTCGGTCCTGTGACGCTGGCATCGTTTCAAGCGGACGAGCCGCGGCGCTGGGTCGCGCTCTGATTCGTCCCTGACCCTAGTAAGGCCCGTTGGGCGTGCGAAATGTTGATTGCTCATGATCTTGAGGTGCGTGCCGGCGCCCGCCTGTTGCTCGGCGCCGCATCGTTTCAGGTGTCGGCGGGCGATAAAATCGGCATGGTGGGCCGCAACGGCGCCGGAAAAACCACAACCATGCGCATCCTGGCTGGTGAGGCGCTGCCGGCGGCCGGCACGGTGCGCCGAAGCGGACGCATCGGATATCTGCCGCAAGATCCCCGTGAATCCGATCTGACGACGACGGTACGCTCGCGCATCCTGTCGGCGCGGGGCATCGATGGAATTTTCGAGCGTCTGCGACGCTACGAATCAACCATGGCGAAATCCGACGGGTCGGCGCTGGAGGCGGCCATGGCCTCGTATTCCCGGGCAGAGGCCGAGCTCGTAGCGGCGGGTGGCTATGCGGCGGCATCGGACGCAGCCCGCATCGCCGCCAACCTTGCACTGCCCGAGCGAGTCTTGGACCAGCAACTGCACGAGCTGTCCGGTGGTCAGCGCCGCCGCGTCGAGCTAGCGCGCATCTTGTACTCCCGGTCCGACACGCTGTTGTTGGACGAGCCGACGAACCACTTGGATGCCGATTCCGTGGTCTGGCTGCGCGACTTCCTGAAGTCGTACACCGGCGGCGTCATGATGATCAGCCACGACACATCGCTGATCGAGGACGTCGTCACGAAGGTGTTTCACCTGGACGCCACGCGAGCCGTCCTGGATATCTATTCGATGGGCTGGAAGCTGTATCTCGCACAGCGCGAGGCCGACGAGAAGCGGCGGAAACGCGAGCGGGCCAGCGCCGAGCGCAAGGCGGCCGCCCTGCTGGCGCAGTCGGACAAGCTGCACGCGAAGGCGACGAAGGCCGTGGCCGCCCAGAACATGGCCCGACGGGCCGAGCGACTACTGGCGTCCACGAAGGCGGCCGGGCCGGCCGAGAAGGTAGCGGCGATCTCGCTGCCCGATCCAGCCCCGTCCGGTAAGACGCCGTTGGTGGCGCGGGGACTTTCGAAGTCCTACGGTTCGCTGGAGGTGTTCACCGACGTGGATCTCGCCATCGACCGGGGCTCGCGCGTGGTGGTGCTCGGGCTCAACGGGGCCGGAAAGACGACGCTGCTGCGCCTGCTGATGAACCTGGAACCGGCCGACACGGGTGAGGTGATTCCCGGTCACGGCCTCAAGCTTGGCTACTTCGCGCAAGAACACGACATGCTGGACATGTCGGCCACCGTCCAGCAGAACATGATGGCGGCGGCCCCGGACCTCGACGAGACGCAGGCGCGGCGGGTGCTCGGCTCGTTCCTGTTCACGGGCGACGACGATGCCAAGCCGGCGCACGTCCTGTCGGGCGGCGAAAAGACGCGTCTGGCCCTGGCGACGCTGGTCGTCAGCCGCGCAAACGTCCTGCTGCTGGACGAGCCGACGAACAACCTGGATCCCGCCTCCCGGGCCGAGGTGCTGAGGGCCATTCACGACTACAAGGGCGCGATCGTGCTGGTAACGCACGACGAAGGGGCCGTCCGGGCGCTGGAGCCCGAACGCGTGCTGGTCTTGCCCGACGGGGTCGAGGATCTGTGGAGCGAGTCGTATGCCGGCCTCGTCTCACTGGCTTGACACCCCAAGTGACGACGGGGACTGATTGGACGTAGGCTAGGAGCACACTCCTGGATCAACCCCCACATGAAAGGGCAGCGATGTATATTCCTGAGTCACGCGACGAGATGGTCGCACTGATGATCAACCGCTACATGTCCGGTGATTCGATCCGCACCGTCGCCGCGACCGTTGGCCGGTCGTACGGATTCGTGCAACGCGCGTTGAAGGAGTCGGGCGTCGTCATGCGGACGCCTACGGGCCAACCGTCGGCGGCGAGGACCGTGTCGCCGACTCCGCCCCCAGTCTGGGGGCCACCGGCGAATGACGTACAGCCCGAAGCCGCGATAGTGGCCCAGCCCATCGTTGGCACGAAGGCACCCAAGCCCGGCAAGCCGAAGAAGCATGCCGCATCGAACGTGGACGAACCGGCCAAGGCCGTCCAGAAAAAGAAGGAGAAGAAGACAGTGAAAGACAAGAAGGCTGAAAAGTCGGCGGACGCGGACGAGAAGCCCGGCAAGGCTGACAAGGGCAAGAAGGCCGAGAAGTGCTGCAAGGGCAAGAAGGCCGAAAAGTGCTGCTGCAAGGATAAGAAGTCGGACAAGAGCTGCAAGGCCAAGAAGTCTGACAAGAAGGGCAAGAAGTCCGACAAGAAGGCCAAGAAGGCTAAGAAGTAGCACCCAGCGCGTAGCACGCGATGGCGGTAGCCGCAGCGACGTTCAGAGAGTCGATGCCGCGCGCCATCGGGATGCGAGCGACGATATCCGCCCGCTCCAACCAGTGTTGGCTTAGCCCCGAACCCTCGGTGCCGGCCAGCAATGCAATGCGACGCCCTGCCGATTGTGTGACTACATCGTCCAAGGGCACTGCGTCATCGCGTAGAGCGAGGGCGACCGTTGTGAAGCCGCGGCGTCGCAGGTCGTCCAGGCCGTCGTCCCAATCGAGCCGCGCCCACGGCAGCGAGAACACCGCACCCATCGACGTCTTGATGGCGCGCCGGTACAGGGGGTCGGCGGCGCGAGGCGCCAGCAGCACGCCGTCCCACCCGAGCGCCGCCGCCGAGCGCATGATCGCGCCGACGTTCGTGTGATCGACGATGTCCTCCAGTACGACGATGCGGGTAGCGCCGCGCACGACGTCGTCCACCGTCCAAACCGCACGCCGGTGGAACGATGCCAGCGCGCCTCGGTGCACGTGGAAGCCGGTCACCTGCTCGGCTGTAGCCTCGCTCATCACGAAGCAAGGGGCCGCGGAAGCGTCAAGGATGTCGCGCAGGCCCTGGATCCAACGCGGCGCCAGCAGGAACGACTTCGCCTGGAAGCCCGCTTCGGCCGCCCGCCGGATGACCTTCTCGCCCTCGGCAATGAACAGCCCGCCGGTCGTCTCGATGCGGCGGCGCAGCGACGCGTCTCTCAAGTGCACGTAATCGGCCAGACGCGGATCCGACGCGTCGTCGATGTCGAAGAACTCGGCCATGGCTAGCTAGCGTTTCGGGCGAACCAGCGGCCGTCCTCGTGGCTAAGCCTCAGCGGCATCTCATAGGTGACGCTCAGGTTGTCGGCGGTCAGCGCCTCTTCGAGCGGGCCGACGGCGACCACGCGTCCGTGGTTCAGAAGCATTGCATGCGTGATGCCGAGCGGGATCTCCTCGAGGTGGTGCGTCACAAGCACACTGGTGGGCGCGGCTGGGTCCTGGCAGAGCCGGGCGAGCCGGGCGACGAGCCGCTCGCGTCCGGCCAAATCCAGCCCGCCACTGGGCTCGTCGAGCAGCAAGAGTTCGGGATTGGACATCAACGCCCGGGCCACCTCGACGCGCTTACGCTCGCCGTCGCTGAGCGTGCCGAAGGTGCGGTCCGCCAGATGTCCGACCTGCCAGGCGTCAAGTAGCGAGTTGGCACGTTCGAGGTCTTGACGGTCGTAGGTCTCGCGCCAGCGCCCGACGATGCCGTATGCGGCTGACAGCACGACATCGCGCACCCGCTCATGGGACGGCACCCGGGCCACGATGGCCGGCGACGCCAAGCCGATGCGAGGCCGCAACTCGAAGACGTCGACCCGGCCGAGTGTTTCGCCGAGCAGCGTCACGGTGCCGGCGCTGGGGTACGACTGTGCGGCCAGCAGTGATAGCAGCGTCGTCTTACCGGCGCCGTTCGGGCCGATGATCACCCACCGGTCGCCGTCATCTATGCGCAGATTGACGGCCTCGAGCAGAGTTGATGTGCCGCGCCGCAACGCGACGCCCGTCAACTGCGCCACGACCATGGTCACTCCGCTTGGCCTTTCGGCGTGATCGGCCAATCGGCGGGGTACAGGTGGCGCAGGCTCTCGCGCTCCTCGTTCAATTTGCGGCGCGAACGGTTCGACAGGCGATCGCCGAAGACGACGCCGCTCAGATGGTCGGTCTCGTGCTGCAGGCAGCGGGCCAGTATGCCCGTGCCATTCACCTCAACCGGCTGGCCGTTCTCATCGACGCCGCGGCACGTGGCCTTGTCGGGGCGGGCCAACAGTTCGTAGGCGCCCGGCCAGGAAAGGCAGCCCTCCTGTGACGCGTCGAAGTTGCGATCCTTGCCCTCTGGTAACTCGACGACGGGGTTGCAGATGACACCCGAGTGGTAACGGTCATGCTCGTCCGGCGCGTTGTAGA
>JGI20166J26741_11667919_pt1 | contig 11089 bp, 12 predicted proteins | sample TergutCu122P5_FD_26741 | JGI IMG/M metagenome (IMG submission 26741) | reverse complement strand
TTAACCGTGCGCTCATACTCTTCGAGAAATCGCTTACGGTTAATAACTTTACGGGCCTGGGCTACGGGTACTAACAAACACAGGGTCTGACCAGTAACACGATAGTAACCCAATTGTTTCCGGGCGTTGAATTTTCTTGACACTGTTTGGAAATTGTGATAAAGTGTCACAGGTACCCCTAACGCGAGGGTTTTAAAAATGATGCGGTGCTTATCCCGTTGGAATTTTTGGAATATCCTTTGGGCAATATCCTGTTAAAGGCGGTATGTCTTTTTTTAGTTTAGGGAGGTGGTTTTCATGAGAGTGGGAATAACCATGGCTTGCAGCGAATGCAAACGCAGAAACTATTCGACAACCAAGAACAAGAAAAATGATCCCAACCGGATTGAAATGAAGAAGTACTGCCGGTTTTGCCATACGCACACCGTGCACAAAGAAACCAGATAGTTTCTTAGCTTGCTGAACATTATATTTACCAGCGGCGGATTTTGAGAACGCCCCTGTAAGGATGTGGCAGAAATAGCTGTGGAGAAGAACCCGAGCAAAGATAAAAGCTCCGGCGCCGGAAAAGAAGTGGTTAAGAAGGATAGTCGGAAAAAATCGGCTGTTCCCAGACCAAATGTGGTTGAAAACACCAAGTCGCTTTTCCGCGGAGTGTTTAATGAATTAAAGAAGGTGCACTGGCCCAATCGCAGGGAAACCATAATATATACAGTGGTGGTATTGGTTTCCGTGGTTTTTGTCGGCGTACTGATTTGGGTTTTTGATTTTATTCTCGGTCATATTATGAGCATGTTCATAAAATAAACAGGGAGGTGAGGGCCCTGCTTCACGCCGGTCCCTTGTATTTATGAGCAGGCAGTGGTATGTCATACATACCTATTCCGGTTATGAGAACAAAGTCAAAGCGAACCTGGAAAAACGAATCGAATCCATGAGCATGGAAGATAAGATCTTCCGGATTCTGGTGCCCATGGAAGACGAGATCGAAATCAAAGACGGCAAAAAGAAGTTAACTAAGCACAAAGTGTTTCCGGGTTACGTTTTGGTGGAAATGATTATGACTGATGATTCCTGGTATGTGGTACGCAATACTCCCGGGGTGACCGGGTTTGTGGGCAGCGGTTCCAAGCCGATTCCTCTTGATGAAGAGGAAGCGCAGCAAATCATCAGGCAGATGGGAATGGACGAGCCGCGCACTAAAGTACACTTTGCCGTTGGCGAGCAGGTGCGGGTGATTTCCGGGCCTTTTGAGAATTTCGGCGGCGCGGTGGAAGAAATATTGTTGGATAAGGGCAAAATCAGAGTATTGATCAACATGTTTGGCCGGGAAACTCCGGTGGAACTTGAATTTAATCAGGCCGAGAAGATTAACTAGCAGTAGATCAATTAACAGCGGAGGAGGTGGACTTTATGGCCAAACGCGTGGCAGCGATTATCAAACTGCAGGTGCCGGCAGGCAAGGCTACCCCCGCTCCGCCGGTGGGTCCCGCCCTGGGTCAGCACGGGGTTAACATTATGCAGTTTGTGAAGGATTATAATGAGCGTACCGCCAAGCAGGCAGGAATGATTGTGCCGGTGGAGATTACCGTATATGAGGATCGCTCATTTACTTTTGTCACTAAAACACCGCCGGCGGCAGTGCTGCTGAAAAAGGCGGCGGGCCTGGAAACAGCGTCCGGGGAGCCCAGCAAGAAAACTGTGGGTAAGGTAAGCAAAGACCAGGTGAAGGAAATTGCCGAGCTGAAAATGGAAGACCTGAACGCCAACACCGTGGAAGCGGCAATGCGTATGGTTGAAGGCACGGCCCGCAGCATGGGCATCGAAGTGGTATAATTGGTTTAATTTAATGGAAAAACAGTGGGAGGATTAATATCCGTTACTACCACAGGGAGGTTAGAGAATTGCCTAAACATGGTAAAAAGTATCAGGACGCGGCGAAAAAAATTGATCGCGCTAAGCTTTACGATTTCACGGAAGCAATGGAGTTGATTAAGGAACTGCCGTCAGCCAAGTTTGACGAAACGGTGGAAGCGGCGATCCGGCTGGGCGTGGATCCGAGGCATGCGGACCAGCAAGTGCGCGGAGCGATGGTATTGCCCCATGGCACGGGTAAAACCCGTACCGTGCTGGTATTTGCCAAAGGCGATAAAGTAAAAGAGGCCGAAGAGGCCGGCGCTGATTTTGTCGGCGCTGAAGACATGGTGGAAAAGATTCAGAAGGAAGGCTGGCTGGGGTTTGAAGTGGCTATTGCCACTCCCGATATGATGGGCGTGGTCGGCAAGCTGGGCCGTGTGCTCGGTCCCCGGGGCTTAATGCCCAACCCTAAAACCGGTACCGTTACCTTTGACGTGGCTCGTGCGGTGCAGGAAGTGAAAGCCGGTAAGATTGAATACCGGGTGGATAAAGCCGGCAATATTCATTGCCCCATCGGCAAAACTTCTTTTGACCCGCAAAAACTGGTGGATAATTTACGGGCGCTGGTGGCGCAATTAATCAGGGTTAAACCCTCTGCCGCCAAGGGTCAGTATATCAAGGCTGTCACAGTGTCTTCCACCATGGGACCCGGTATTAGGGTGAATGCGCAAAAGCTTACCGTGTAAATTTCCCCAAGTCTCTTTAAGTTTATATGATTTACCAGCCACAGACAGTTCGGCGCCCGCAGGGCTTAATGGCTATAAAGCCGCCAGCCGAGGCCGGAGTTGAAACTCTAAAAGCATTCTGAAAATGTTTGCTTTGCGGGCCTCTGGCTGCTGTTTGCGCCGGAGGTTTATTTGTTTAATTATTGTTTATTTATTGGCGTTATTTGAGGTGCGCCGGGTAAAAATTAAAAATGGCGAATCTAGGCGCCGCAAAAGGAGGTGTACATATTGCCGATCAGCAGACAGGAAAAAGAAGCGCTTCTGCAGGAGCTAAAGGCAAAAATGGAAGCGTCCCAATTAGTCATTCTGGCCGAGTACAAGGGCCTGAACGTGGAAGAGATGACCAAACTGCGCCGTAAGCTGCGGGCAGCGGGCAGCGAAATCAAAGTGGCCAAGAACACGATTACTAAGTTGGCCGCCCGGGAAGCCGGCTTGAGTGAACTTGATCCATACCTGGAAGGCCCCCTTGCTCTGACCTTTGGTTTTGATGACCCGGTGGCGCCGGCCAAAGCGCTGAACGATTTTGCCAAGGAATTTAAAGCGTTGAGTATAAAAGCGGGGATTCTGGAAGGACGGGTGGTGGATGCCCAGGCGCTCAAGGCGCTGGCGGACTTGCCCTCGCGGGAGGTGCTGTTGGCCAAAGTATTGGGTGGCATGCAGTCCCCGATGTATGGATTTGCGGGCGCTTTGCAGGGACTCTTGCGAAACCTGGTTTATGTGCTTGACGCCGTGCGGGAAAAGAAGGCGGGAGAAGCAGCCGGTTAAATCCGGTTTAAACTATTTTGCATTTTAACTATTTAAAAATAGGGAGGTTTATTAAATGTCCAAAGTACAAGAAATTCTGGAAGCCGTTAAAGGTCTTACCGTTTTGGAACTGGCCGAACTGGTCAAAGCGTTTGAAGAGGAATTTGGTGTGAGCGCGGCTGCTCCCATGGCCGTGGCCATGCCTGCCGCCGGCGGCGCCGCTCCTGCCGAAGCCGCGGAAGAGCAAACTGAATTTGACGTTATTTTGTCCGCCGTCGGCGATAAAAAAGTTAATGTTATTAAAGTGGTGCGCGAAGCTACCGGTCTGGGCCTGAAAGAGTCCAAGGAATTGGTGGACAGCGCTCCCAAGCCAATTAAGGAAAGAATCAGCAAAGAGGAAGCCGAGGCTCTCAAAGCCAGTTTGGTTGAAGCCGGAGCCACCGTCGAAATCAAGTAATCTTTGTGTTCGTTTGTATCTGCTGCTGTATCTGTAAGCCAGCCGTCACCTGTTCAAGGGACGGTTGGCTTTTTTGGCGCGCCCGGCAGGAAAGAGGGTTACTGGTCAGACCCTGTGTTTGTTAGTACTCGTAGCCCAGGCACGCAAAACTATTAACCGTAAGCGATTTCTCAGAGAGTATGAGCGCACGGTTAATAGTTTTGCGTGCCGGCTCGATGCAAAAGCAGTAACGTGTGACCAATAACTAATGAGGAGAGTTGGTTTGGGCAAGAAAGAACAGGAGATTATTTTACCTTTGCCAATAAAGATATTAATATTTAAGGGTTTGTCGCCACGATTTGGTAGCGATCGCTGGGAGGGAATTTGCCGGGGCGGTAGGTTTCGATGATGTACTGGCCCTGGCCGTCAAAGCGGATGGTTACCGCTTTAGTATAGTCGGCGGTGCTGGGTTCTTTTTCGCTGATCAGCAAACTGGCGTTGCATTGCTTCATAACGGCAAAGGTGGTCATGAAGCCGATACCGCTGCCGCCATTGGCGGCGTGGGTGGTCACCCGCCCGGCGCCTAGCCTGGCCAGAGTGTCCGTTGTAAAGGAAATACCGCTGTCGTATACCGTAAACGCGTAGCTGTCTCCGGTCAGTCCGAGCAGCGCCCAAACGCCGCGGAAGGGATTGCTGCCGGCCTTTACCGCAATCATAGCGTTTTGCAGATGATCCCCGACCATGGTTTCCAGCTGGCCTTGGTCAAGAATATTTTGTACCATGTAAGGGATGCTGCCGTTGATGCTGAGTTTGAAATCAATCCCGGCGGACCTGAATTGGGAGGCGAAATTGGCGCATAAATCATCGAGGGCCTTAATTTTGGTGCCGGGCAAGGTATTCTTTCCGGTTAGTTGACCGATGTCCGTCTGATAATCCTGGGTTACCCGCCGGATGTCCTCCAAAGTGACCGCCAGTTCCTCGCTGGCCTCCATTGCCCCGCCGGACATGGCGAGCACCGCTTGTTCAAGGGCCGCCAACCGGTGCCTGGTTTTGTGATTCGCCACCCGGAGGGTGTCGTTTTGTTCGGTCAGCCGGCGAATTTCTTCCTTGGCCGCGGCTAATTCCCGCTCCAGAATCTCCATGCCGCGCTCTTCCTGCCTTTTTCTGTAGAACATGCGGATCCCCCTTCTAATCCAAATATAAACGCCGGCGCCGCTGATCAGGATGCCGGTCAGGTATAAGTAACCGCTGTAGGCGTATTCCGACGTGGTGATAATCTTGATCCAGGCAGCGAGCAGCAGCACGACGCCAGCGGCAATCAGGGAAATGATAATGGCGCTTCGCTGCAGTAAAAAGGGGAAACCGTTTTTGAAACGGTTGATCCGGAAGAGCAGGAAGGACAGGACCAGCTGCAGGACGGAAACGAGGGAATAAAACAGCAGGCTGAATAAGTTGTTATGGTCGATCACTGTGCCAACTTGATGGCTGGTGGCTGCAAAGGGCATCAAGGCCAGTCCTACGGCAAATGACGCTACGAAATATAAGACATAGGCAATACCAAAGGCGAGCAGAAAGGCCGAAATAACTAAATCCCCTTTTAATTTGGTCCGGGCAAGGATGAAAAGGATGGAGGCCACTACGTAAACAGACTTTAGCACGAAAAAAGAAGTCCAAGGAGGCAGCACGGCAGTTATTAGCGCCAGCATGGCACACCATAAGATTGCAAAAACTTTGTCAGCTGCTGCCGGAGAATAGCGGATAGCTTTGCTAAAAATGTAGAAGCAGCTCAAAAGAATACCCATCATGTTAATGATGTCATAGATAAGGATGTAGATGGCGCTCACCTTCGATCTTATTCACGCTGATTGTACTTGATGACCAATAAAAAAGCAAGAGTTGGTATTGTTGCTACCTTCTCTTGCTTTATATAGGTACGCGGATCGGTTTAATATCCACCGCCGCCGATCATACGGATAAGCCAGTCCCACATTTGCGTCGCCTCCTTTTTCATCAGGATAGTTCAGATTCCGTTCTCGGATTAAAGTCCACCGCCGATCATACGGATAAGCCAATCCCACATTTGCGTCGCCTCCATTTTTTCGTCAGGATAATGAAAATTCCGCTAACTGATGACAAAAAAATACCACACGAACAAAAAAATCTGTGTGGATATAAAACAGTACAATATGGAACAACTGCGCCGGCCAATCGAAAGCGTTACTTTCATCTTGAAAGTAACGCTTTCGATTGGCCATTTTGTTGCCATTTTTTATATGGTTTTGCGGATTTTGTCGGCGTAGAAGTGAATGAAATCCGTTGGGGACGGGACGCCGGTGCGGTAGTTAATGCGGGCGGTGTAGTGGGTCTGCAAGTCTTCAATGCTGGTGCTTTCCCAAGCGTTGTTGATTGCCGTCTGCATGGTGCGGATGATGGCGCTGTAGCTGGTTTTGTGCGCGATGGCCACTTGGTTGATTACCGACTCGGGTGCGTCCTTTTCAATATTGAGTAAAAGTTCGATCGCTTCATGGAGATGTTTGCGGCCTTTGTACTTTGAGCCGATACCCACCAGGCTCAGTTCGGCGTCGATTCGCTGAGTGATGCGGAGGCGCCGCTCTTCCGGCGTTTCCGGTGTTTGCAGGTCCTCCGGCATTTCGCCGTGCAGGGCGTGCATCGACTGCCGCAGGACCAGCAAATGATTTAAAACCATATCGGGGCTGTAATCCGATTTTTGTTTATAGAACACCAGCGCCGCGCCGTTGTGGTGGACGTGGTTGTAAACGATTTCGGAGGGGGTGTTGGTGGTGACCACAACGATGGGGCGCAGCGCCAAATCCACTGTTTTGAGGTCGGACAGAAACTGGAGCCCGGAACCCTGGCCTTTGTTCAGTTCCAGGTCCAGAATAATGCCTTCCGGCAGCCTGGTTTTGACGCAATTTATTCCTTCGCTGCTGGAGGCGGTCATGCCGACGAAGGTGACATCTGTCCGGCGGTTGGCGCAGTCTTTGAACTTGACGCACTCGGCCACATCGTCCTCAATCAGCAGTAAGGGCATCGGTTTTTCAAGGCTCATGGACTTCAACCTCTCTTTTAAATATTTAACTAGTTCCTGATCAATAGTTCCATTTTGTTCCCTCAAAGTTTCACACTTGTTTATGGCCGGCCTTGGTATGATTAGAATGTATCTAGTGAACGGAGGCGCTTATATGTGGAAACAGGTCGGAGAACGGGTAAAAGAACTCCGCATGGAGCGCGAGCTGTCAAAGGCACGGTTTGGAGAAATGATCGGGGTGTCCGGACAGTATGTGGGGATGATTGAAAAAGGCGCTGGTATTTCCGCCGAATCGATCGTCAATATTTGCACAGCTTTGAGTGTTTCAGCGGACTATCTCCTGTTCGGCAATGCCGGCCCGGCCAACGCCGTTGTTTCGCTAAATTCGCTAAAATGGTTAACCCACGAGCAGCTCTGGATTGCCTTCGACATTATCAAGCGTGTGGCGCAGATGATCACCACGGAAGGCGGCAACGAGGCTTTGATTCAAGAGGTGCTGCGCCAGCAAAACGTGTCGTTACCTTTATAATAGCAAATATTGCAGCCGCTCACAAGTTTTTTGTACATCCGAAGAGGTGGATCCTATGGCTAGTAATATGACCCTTGGTCAAAAAATTAAGCAGTATCGGAAGCGGCATGCCATGACCCAAGGCGAACTGGCTGCGAAGATCGGCGTCGAGCCTCTGCATATCACCAATATTGAGAACGGCAAAAAAGGCATTAGCTTGGATAAACTGATATTGATTTGCAAATGCCTTCATGTCAGTTTGGCAGAGGTGTTGCCGATAGAAGGACAGGATGATTTTGAGCTGCGGCAGCGCTGGACGGAGGAGATTGTCAGCGCCATTGACGGTTTGGATATTGCCCAGTTGGGCACGGTGAAGACTATGGTCTGTTCTTTGTTAGCGGAGTGATATTGCCCTTTTCCTCTGTTTGCTCAATAAAAAGGTTTTCCGAATCACATTGGAGCTGTTTAAGGGCGGCAATGGTTTCCGGGTTGGTAGCGCGGCCCAGGACATCGGTAATGCCGTTGAACAGGAAATAATAAAGCGGTTTGTAGTTGACATCCCTGTCGCCGGTAGTTACGCTGTCGGCAATAATAAGAGCTTTGGTGGTATGTTTGCTTGCCGCTTGGTGGGCAAAAGTTTTCTTATAAAATATATTGGTTGTCATGCGTGTGCCTCCTGTATAATGCATGGCTTCATTGCATCGAAATCAGCCGCCGGGAGAAAATTCGACTGTGTGATGCATTTGTTGCAAGCTTGATATAATTTGGTACAATTGGTAATTTAGTAAGTTTATTATATAACATATCTATCCTGTCGACAAGGCTCGACTATCCTTGCGGAATATCTTGTTTTTGATTCAGGATAGGCCTTCCGGGGAGCCGCTTTGTTCAGCCGTGTCATTTATTGTGTTATGCAGGTACGTCTATTTCTATATTTTTTCTTTTTACCCGGTTTTTCTGTCTCCTTTTCTGTCTCCTGTGTTACCGGATTTCCGTTGCGGAAGTCCGGATTTTTTTTGTAATTAAAGAAGTTGCTTACAACTAATAATAATATTCGACGGCTATGTCAGATCCTTGGGGGTATAATCTATGGACCGTAAAATTTTTTTGGCAATTTTATTTACGTATATTGCTAAATTTTGCTTGACGTGCATTTCATTGCATGGTATAATTCCAAGATGTCGACTCTCAAGAGATGTCAGTTCGCAAGAGCATAATCTCAGTCTAAATTCTCACCTGTGCCTTATTTTTGGGAAAGATTAAAAATTCCGCTTGCGGAGGTTGTATCTGCCATAATAACACAGGGAATAATATCCAAGATAAGGAATTTTAATAAGCGAGGGATTGTATAAACAAGACCTTGCTTTTCGTTGTCTAATTTATAGGATCTATTTTATAGCTGGCATTTTGGAAATAGTTGTTACTTCTGTGGGGGTGTGGTGCTGTAGATGTATCCTGAGCAACTGGGCAAGAAAGTTCGCTGGAGTTTCGGTAAACTGCGTGAGGTTTTGGAACTGCCTAACCTGATTGAGGTTCAGCGCAATTCATACGCTTGGTTTCTGAAATCCGGACTGCGGGAGGTCTTTCATGATATTTCCCCGATTCAGGATTTTACCGGTAACCTGGTGTTGGAATTTCTGGACTATAATCTGGGCAGCGCCAAGTACGGCGTTGAGGAATGCAAGGAACGGGATGTCACCTATGCCGCTCCTTTGCGGGTCAAAGTGCGCCTGATTAATAAGGAAACCGGGGAAGTAAAAGAACAGGAAGTATTTATGGGCGACTTCCCGCTGATGACGGACAAGGGCACCTTTATCATTAACGGCGCCGAGCGGGTCATTGTCAGCCAGTTGGTGCGTTCTCCCGGCGTTTATTTTGCCGAGACCATTGATACCAGCGGTAAAAGGCTGTACGGCGCTACTATTATTCCCAACCGGGGCGCTTGGCTGGAGTTTGAAACAGACGTTAATGATCAGATCTTTGTGCGCATCGACCGCACCAGAAAAATTCCGGCTACGGTATTAATCCGCGCTCTGGGCTACGGGCTTAACGCCATGCTCTTGGACCTGTTTGACGAAAACAGGCACATTCAGGAAACTTTGGCTCGGGACAATACCGATTCCGAAGAAGACGCTTTGGTGGAAATTTATAAGCGCCTGCGTCCCGGCGAACCGCCTACGGTGGATAACGCCCGTTCTTTGCTGGACGCCTTGTTTTTTGATCCCAAACGCTACGATCTGGCCAATGTGGGCCGTTATAAAATACAGAAAAAATTAAAGCACGGGCTGCTGTACCGGTATCCCGAAGGCGAGGACGGACCGGTGGAGTTTGATCCGCTGCTGGGGTCGGAGGCGCCGGTGGCGCGGGAGTTTATCCGGACCCTCACCGCCAAGGACATTATCGAGACCCTTAACTACTTGCTGCGTCTGATGGACGGCGAGGGTAAGGTGGATGATATCGACCACCTGGGCAACCGGCGGCTGCGTTCGGTGGGCGAGCTGCTGCAGAACCAGTTTCGCATCGGCTTGTCCCGGATGGAGCGGGTGGTCCGGGAGCGCATGACCATTCAGGATGTGGACGTAATTACCCCCCAGGTGTTGATTAACATCCGGCCGGTGGTGGCGTCAATCAAAGAATTTTTTGGTTCCAGCCAGCTGAGCCAGTTCATGGATCAGACCAACCCCTTGGCGGAATTAACTCATAAACGCCGTCTGTCGGCGCTGGGACCGGGTGGGCTCAGCCGTGAACGGGCCGGTTTCGAGGTGCGTGACGTGCACCACTCGCACTATGGCCGGATGTGTCCTATTGAAACGCCGGAAGGTCCGAATATCGGTCTCATCGGTTCCCTGTCCTGCTACGCCAGGATTAATCAGTTTGGTTTTATCGAAACCCCTTATCGCAAGGTGGATAAGCAGAATAAATTGGTGACCGGTGAATTTGTTTATCTGACCGCGGATGAAGAGGAAGAGATGGTGATCGCTCAGGCTAACGCGCCTCTGGACGAGCATTCCCGTTTTGCCGAGGCGCGGGTTAACGCCCGGCGTGGACGGGATATCCTGGTGGTGGCGGCGGAGCAGGTGGATTATATGGACGTTTCTCCTAAACAGGTGTTTAGTATCGCGACATCGTTAATCCCGTTTTTGGAACACGACGACGCTAACCGCGCGTTGATGGGCGCCAACATGCAGCGTCAGGCGGTGCCCTTATTAAAGACCCAGTCCCCCTATGTGGGCACCGGCATTGAGTATACCGCGGCCAGGGATTCCGGCGTGGTGCTGATGGCGGGCAGCGACGGGACGGTGGAACGGGTGACCGCTAACGAGGTGGTGCTCCGCACCGACGAAGGCAAAGAGGAAAAACATAAGCTGCTTAAATTCTCCCGCTCCAACCAGGGTACCTGCATTAACCAGCGGCCCATTGTGGACAAGGGCGAGCGGGTGCAGGCCGGACAGGTTATCGCCGACGGTCCTTCCACTGATTACGGCGAACTGGCCCTGGGCCGGAACGTCTTGGTGGCCTTTATGCCCTGGGAGGGCTACAATTACGAGGATGCCATCCTGGTCAGCGAGAAAATGGTTAAGGACGACTATTTTACTTCTATTCATATTGAAGAATACGAGTGCGACGCCCGGGACACAAAACTGGGCCCGGAGGAGATCACCCGGGATATTCCCAACGTGGGCGAAGAAATATTGAAGGATTTGGACGAT
>JGI20166J26741_11667808_pt1 | contig 11091 bp, 4 predicted proteins | sample TergutCu122P5_FD_26741 | JGI IMG/M metagenome (IMG submission 26741) | reverse complement strand
GGGGTGTTCTGGGTGGGTGTGTCTGAGTGTACTACGAGGTAAGCACTAAACCTCTGTATGTTCCCATCAGATTTGCCCTTTACAGGATTCAAGACATTTAAGGATTTCTGTGGCAAATGACTGAATGACATCTTCTAGATAAGAGTATTTTTTTGAGTAGCAAGGACAGTGCAAGCTTTCCCTGGTAGGGGGAGGGTGAACTCCCTTGAGCAGTGGTCACTGTAGTTTAGAAATTTCAGAATGAAAGTGTAGATGCAAAAGCATGAATCCAGTACCATATACCTCCCACCTTAGGCTCCCAATATGGCTAGCTTGTAGGCCCAGTTAAACAGGTGTGATAGTGACAGCGTCTATGTCACCTATTGACTTAACTCGTCGGTGATGATGTCTCTTCTTCACTCTTGATGGTGGGTGTCGATAGTGATCTCCAACTCTGGTAGGTGATGACCCTCGCCCGTGATAGGGTGGTGGGGACGATCGGCAGCTGAAATTAACTACTGAAGAACTGTTCTCTGATGAAGAGGAAGGAGAGGCAATGTAATAGTTGTTGCTGCTGCTGCTGGTTTGCGAGTCACGATCCCGGTTTTCACGTTCTCTCTCTCGCCTGGATGAGTGCGAGTCTTGGCGGAGCTTCAACCCCAACACCCTACTCAGTGATCCCTGAAAATCAATACCCACATAATCAGTGTAACATGAATAGTATTATTTTCACATCAATTAGTGTCATCTAAAATTCATGTTGAATAATATGTCTATTCAATTATATTAACTAATCTGAAATCAAACTGAAAATATTAACATAAAATTTCTACTTGCCATATATTTCTCTGCAAGAAAAACTGTGCCTAATGACCCACCTGTAATTGCTCGACACCAGTCTACTCATGTAATGTACAAGACATATGAAGTACTGTCCTGTATATCACACAGTACTATGCAGAAATTGAAAGAGAATGAGGGACAAAATATTAATAACTAAATTCAAACGTTTCTGTCTGTATATCCATCTTCATTTTCCATTCATCAACAACAAGCAGACAAGTAGGATTGTTGAGCCCTGAATATTAACACAATAGTATGAGGTATCAAACAATGCAGCTGGACATTTTGGGAGTAGGGAAAACTTCCACATATTATGGACACAAACATAAAGGACAAAGACATCAGTTTCAGCATTTATACAACCATACTTTAGAAATTACAAAATGGGACAAGTTTCAAAGCTTTTTCAAAAACAGATTCTTAAAGAATTATATTGGAAGTCTACAGTCAAACACTATAAATTCATGAAAAAAACATATATATATATATATATATATATATATATATACCATAATAATATACGTATAGCTTGCAGCTTTGAAAATGGAAAAGTCTGTTAGCTAACTATATGTATCTGTTCTCATACGATTATTTATGGACTGTGGTCTGGGGTGCTGCATTATTCTGTGACAATTTTTAAACTATATAAATGATGTAGGGTTTAAAAAAAAGGATGAGTGTGTATGATGAATGGAAAGAAGTTATGAGTGGAAGTGGTCCTGGTCTATTTAATGAACTACAAAAACACATGCCTCAGTAGACTGGTAGAAAACATGAAATACCTCAGTCAGGATGGCCACTCTGCAGGCTGAGAATTGAACCTGCAACCTAAAGAATATGAAGGAGAAATATGCCATTATGTAGATGGAAGATGGTCACTTCAGAGGAACCTATGGCCTCCATCTTAAGGAACCTCTTATATCCTGAAGTCGGAGCAAGTTCATACCAAACATTGGTACTACTGTAATCTGACCAACTAACATTGCTAAGTACGGTGACATACTGGTAGCAGGCTAAAACTTTTTTTGAGAGGTGTGAGGCTCCAATCTCAGCTGGGCAACTAGCTATCCTGAAGAAAGTTTCTTGTGGTTTTCTCAGTCCCTCTTAGACAATAGATAATATGGACAACCTTTATTAGGCTACAAATACAAACATCATCAACCACAATTGTACTTTATTGTAAAATGTCTTGTTTACAATATACTACACATTTCAGCCAGAGCAAATCCCGATCCAGAGGTCAGGTCTAGTGGAACGGTACAATGCCACATGGTGTACCCTTCTGCTGACCTAACCACCCTCCTCCCCCGATCAGCATTCATCACTGGTTTTGGCCCATAAAGCCAAATGATGGTCCTTTTGGCCAAAATTTGCATTGTGTTGTAAAAAAGACATTGTATTACAATAAATTACATTTTTTACAGTGTTCTTATTACTCAACAGATGCCTATAAAATTCATCCATGGCATTCTGCAGAATAGACCACAACTGCTTACTGCTGTAACATTTAACAGGAACATAAAATAAAAATAATAAAAAAAAAAACAGTATGTGGCATAATATTCAAGACACTGCTCTGAATTTCAGATATTCCAACTGGTTGGCTTTAACATCAGCTATTTCAGGCCTTTTGGTTCTAGTGACAAAAAGTCCATTACAAATAAAGAAAAGGAAACATGTAATGTCCCACCATTCACTACTGTAGTGAGGAAATCCAGTAAAACCTCAGATAGCAGTGTTGACTCCAAGATCATATCCAGCAATCCTTCAAATGTAGATCAGAAACTTACCATGAACCTAAGAAGTTACATAACTTGATTCACAAAACATGGAAAATGACAGTTCTTTCAAGTGCTAAGCTAAAGAAATGAGATAAGAATCAGGCTTGAAGTCGACTGAGCAAAAATTATGAACACACTGTAACACCTTAAGACCAGAGAAACACTACCTTAAAGATGGTCCTGCAGTTTAACTTTTTGATCTAAAACAACTTGACTTCAAATGGGTACAAATGAACTGAGAAATATGGTCACAGATAGTTGCTTATTAGGCAAAAAACCAGCAGTCTTTCAGTTACCAGGAAGGTCTGAATGTGTTTAGTGATGAAATACATTTACAGTGTAGCTGAATGAAATATTTTGTTGGAAGTGTCGGCCGTACCTGCGAGCTCCTCCAAGATGAGAACTATGAAAAGAATAATTACAGCACATTTCATAAGACGTGACACACCAAACAGAGAACAGCAATGACAATTTTAACACAACACACATGCTAATACACATCAAAGCGCAGTTAATAGCCTTGAAACAATGAACAGGTCTGTCTACATCAACAAATGATCATGAGGGACATTAATTTATGGTTACTCTTTGCATATTCATTTCAGAATCACAGAGTAACCAATAACCAACACTGTAATCTGCTCTCGCCTGACACCATTTCCACTTAAATTTGGACAATGAAGGTATATGAGATGAGTCACTTAGAATTATTATTAAGCATTTCTACAAACTTCCTAATTAATATACTGAAAAACAGGAATACCTGCACTGGATTCATTTACTCTCAAACACTTCACTAATTTTAGAATCAGTCAATATACTGTTTAATAGAAATGTACATTGCCATGAAGAATGGGATGTGATAAAAGAACCATAATACAATCAAAACTTCATTCATGGTTTCTACATTTAAATTCATAGAAGAAATCTACAGAGTTGCTGATGAGTTCCAGTATTGGAACTAAAAAATCACAATTACATTTATAATTAATATGTACCGTATTTTAGGCTAAATTTTGTACTCCAAGATCAAAATCACTTGACATAAAGTTGTGTAACTCAAGTTTCCATAAGTGTAAATTTCATAAAACAATATCTGCAAATTTCGTTCTTACTTCTCAGAAGACATACTGCATTACTCTTAACCAATATCAATCAAAAATAAAATTAGTGTTCATTCAGTGAGGCAAATAAAACCTATAAATGCATTATGTTAACAGATCACATAGTTACTTAATATTTTAAGAAAAATTAAGAAAAAGGCAAAAAGGTGGAAAATATGTTTGAACACAGTATTTGTTCAAACTACTACATAATGGGCAAACACTATAAACATAGTAATGCCAAATGTAATATGCCATTGACAGAATACTTCAAAACTGGTTCATAAAAACTCAAAATCAGCAACTGATGTAAGAATATTCTTTTCTTCAGTTGATACCTGTGCCAGTGTATTCTGTGGTTACTACATATTAGTGGCACAGCCTGTCACAACAACTGCAGTATTCAGAGAAACATATCATAAAAAGGAGGCAACACTTTGCATGTCTTGTGAGACTGTGAGGTCATAGATGAGTCAAGATTTTATATCGTGAAATCAAGCAGCTGTCATAAGGTCAGCACTAGATAATAGCATAGGAATGCTGAAGAGTTCAGTTATATGTAGGATTCAAAACAGAACAAAAATGACTGAGATGCAAGTGATGATAACATATGCAGATCTCTATTATAATCTTGAATACTGCAGAAGTGGATGAATGTGGGTTCCATATTTGTACTTGCCTCTGCTGTTCTGTATGTTAACAAATTATGTGCATCTTCGATAAACTGTTCCAGAAGGCGTCAACTGGACTGAACTGGCTCAGGACAGAATATAATGGCAGGCTATTGTGAATGTAATGGCAAATTATTGAGGTCCATAAAAGGAGATAATTTCTTGACCATGTCAACAACTAACAGCTATTCAAGAAACATGCTGCACCATGGATTCAATTCTAAACACAAGTTCTGCAGTTGTTTGGTCAGTTTTTAAAAGAAAGTTTAGATGCTGTTACACCAAACTCTGAACATTAGATTCTTACCAAGTGAAGAATATATACATATATATATACATACATATATATATATATATATATATATATATATGGAAAAAATATAAGATTATAAGATTTTTGAATGACTAAATATTTGTCTTTCTGATATACCAGGCGAAAACAGATAACACCTGAAAATATGACACATTTTAATTGCATTCCACAGACATTACTAGAGGTTTGGTTGTATATTACTTAGGTAATGGGAAATACATTTATGATATACAGAATGAAGATTTATCAACATTATTCTGATGAAAAAAGAGTAAAACATGAAGTATGTCTACCATAAAAAGACACACTTTCAAATTATAACATATTACTCATGCACGCACACATTAATTTCTAAATTCTTCTGTTGAAGGCAAATCACATTTATATATATATATTAATGCTTTCCATACAACGGTATGGAAAGCATTAAATTTATAGCTAGTCAGGCCAAGTCCATTCATCTTTATAAGAGCTTAATCGTCCTGTTGAATTATATAGAGGACACCCTGTAACCTGTAACCTCATATATTTGTTGTGTTTGACGGTTTTCTAATAAGTTAAATCACATTTAGTTTTAAAAACACTAAACAAAAAAGGAGTTCCTAGGTTTTATATTAAAAAAGTAATGTTTAAAGAACACTTTCTGCTTCTGTCTTCAGGTAAAGGGAGGGGGAGAAGGGGTGGGGTGGGGAGTAATTTGACTAGAACCAGTGACAGGGTAGATAAATAGTGCTTTAAAACGTAGGCTTCAGATAAGGCCTGAAGTTGTCCAAAAATTGAGATGTAACCAGTGGTCAAAATATGGTGTTTTCACATAAAGCTAACTAAAAAGTAAAGTTGTTACTATGTTTCATTAAGCATTATGCCATGAAGGCACATAGAGTACTGGAGGTACAGCTCCACAAAATTTTAACCTTGGCATTACATGGAGATGAGTGGTCAGCTTTATGCCTTGGCAGTTTTACATTCAGGAAGAATTCCTCATCCACATAACACCCATTCAGTAGGATGCTAAGTAAGGCCCAGATCCAGTCTGAATGCTGTGGAAAACAGAAAGCTCTCCTCCCCTGCCAGGGATCAAACTCATTCAGCCTATTATATTGTCACTCTACTGACTGAGCTACCCTGAACCTAATCCATGGGTGCAATAAGAAAAATAAGAAGAAAAAGAAACTACAATAGTTCTCTGATATCCATGTAACAATAATTATACTGAAATAGGTTTATTTGTATAAGGAGCAATTACTGAACATACTCTCAGAGTTTCCCATGGGGTACTAACAAGGACAAAACAAAAGAATGTTAAATACACCTTGAACTTCAGCTTATGTATAGATGGTTTAAATCTATCTTATCACCTCCATATCCTGCTAATGGTGGCAGGACTGCTGGATACTGTGAGTGGTGCAAGATAATACATGCAGGAAAGTTAGCAGAGGTTAGCACTGCCACCCATCTTGCAGTACAAGCATATGGCTGATATGCAGAATACATTTACCTGCACCATATTTTGTTACCCTGAAGAAGGAGGCAGCATGTTTCTCTGAAACGTCTGGACAACCCTACACTACACCATACAATAACCCAGAAAACCATAACTTTAATATAATTTATACTCAACACTGTCTGCAACTCAGTTTTTTGACATAAATTATATCATAGGTTTAATGATGTTAGAAATTTGCACACACAAAAACAGAGCTGATGAAGAAAAGTGAATGTACTCAGCAGTACCACATGGCCAAACAAGCTATGTACATAGGCGTGGTATAGAGGAGTACTAACATAATGCTTGCCATATTAGTCAGCAATGCTGAAGTGTATTCACTTTTCTCTGTAAAGGAGTGTCATGACTATGGTAAATTATGGCAAATTAAAAAAAAAAAAAATACGTTATTTCCCATTACCAAGGAACTGTTTCCTCTGAAAGACATACCTGATTATGTTGACTTATATATCACAATAAGAAATTTAATTACATGCCCTGCATATGATTTTGGCTATAGTAATATAACTTATATAAAACTAAAACATGAACAATTTTAAACTACAAGAAGATCACGTGCTGGAGATAATGGAACGAGTTTGAATTTATAAATGAATATAATAAACTACCATCGAAATCAATATATATTTGGGTTTGAGATTAAAATTTGCACCACAAGTATGTTTAATATAATTTGTTTCTTTTAGAAATTACCTGTAACTGCCAAATAAATTTATAAATAAATATAATAAACTACCATCGAAATCAATATATATTTGGGTTTGAGATTAAAATTTGCGCCACAAGTATGTTTAATATAATTTGTTTCTTTTAGAAATTACCTGTAACTGCCAAATAAATTAAACTGCTTTAGTGTGATAAAATATACAGCAGAACATGTAAAGGCCTTATGCATTTCATACTGAAGTACTTATACATTTTAACTATACAACAGTCAGAAATTCTGATAGTTAGTTTGGGACACGTATGAACTTTGTAAAAATAAGATATGTTTACAGAGGAGGCAGTTTTATTAAGGAAAAATGGAATTAAAATTTGACAGGCATAGTACAACAAGAACTTACTCATTTAAAGACCAGTGCATTAGAAAATAGACGTTACTTTATTAAATAATATTATCAATCTGCACTAAGACACAACATGAAGTTCTTCCCCAGAAATCTTAATACCTACATAAACAGTTCATGAAAATCTAGCTCTTGTACTCTACAGATATTACAGAACTGGATATGTACCATGCACTACTGTACATATATATGTATAGGATAGGTGTCTACATTAGTAACTATCACTGTGTGTTAGGGTAGGTTCTATGCAGTACAACCCACTTATAATGTTCTTAGATACAATGAATTATCATCATAATGCTAATCTTCAAATAATGTGATTAAGATATTCCTAAAGTTCAGAATAATGTTATATAAAATCTATTAATTAAACTATATTAACTCTTATTTTTAAACTAATAATCATAATAAATATGCAAAAACATATAGCCAATGTACTTAAAGTTTCAAAAAGGCTTATGACAGTGTTTTAGTATTGTCATGGGAGAATTTTCTTCAGACACCATCCCCTGTCTGAATATAAAGCATAGGCAGTGCTTTGCAAACTGGTCTGCGACTCTCTCCAGGTTAAAATGACAGCATACCTATTATGTGTGGGCCAACAAATAAAGACTGAAATATTCATAATTAGGACATATAATTTCTGTGATGTAAAATCCATTATTTGAATTCGTAAGTCTTTCTTTGGTGACAGTATTCAAATTTGAAATTTCTGTATTGTTAGCAAACATTATTCATCTAATTATGTGAGGAGAGTATTCAGTACAGTGAGTAGGTTATGGGTTGGATGACCAGGCAATCATGATGCGATTCCTGGCAGGGGAAAGAAATTTTTCTCTTTTCCAAAGAGTCTATACTGGCTCTGGCACCAATCCAGCCTACTGTCCAATGGGTACAGGGGGCCACACCTCCAGGGATAAAGCAACCCGGGAATGCAACTACCACTCACCCCAATCTAGTGCTGAGTTTAAGAAAGAGTGGAGCTGTATCTCTACTTCCCCATGCCTTCACAGTGTGCACAGGGACAATTTTAACTCCTACTTATCAATTATGGGGCCTGGGTTGGCGTAGAGGTTAAGGCGCTGCGTTACTTGTCGGAAGGTCCCAGGATCGATTCCTGGCGGTGTCATATTCCTTCCGACCGTACCGTGGCCCTGGGGTCAACTCAGACCCTAGTGAAAATAAGTACCAGGAACATTTCCTGGGGGTTAAGGTGGCCGGTGCGTGAGGCTGACAAACTCATCACCTTCATGTGCCAAATGTCATGAAATCTAGGAGCCTAAACCTCCTGGAACCCTCTGGGACACACTGGGCCTGTTATGGGACTCCTTTACCTTCACCTTTACTTATTAATTATGGTTCCAGTACTCCTCACTGACTAATTCTTCAGGCACATGCAACATAAAACACTATCTTCATAGTTTCACACAGAACCCTCTGCTTTTTAAAATTAAAATATGGGATTTCACTTCAATAAAGAGTCCTTGAACCTACAGACAGATACATCTGTAGCCAGCATCAGGATACCACATCAGTCTACTGACATACAGATATAATGTGAATATATTTTTAAGCTAAAATGGTAATTTTTTAATTTAAAAAAGGTTCTGTAATGTTCAAATTCATCAAGGTTCTTCTGGTGTAGATTTAAGACACACAATTCCACTGCCCACTCGAATTCTGGAGATTAACATCTGTCCATTTAAAATGATTACAACATGTAAATAAACCGATAGGCAATAAATATGAAATAAAATCTTTTTGCTTTGACAAATCAGACCAACACTTTTATATTAATACTGTCACCAAATGAAAGAATTTTAATACAAATAAGCGCTTCAATGTTAAATTTTGTAAAAGTACTTTATGTATAGGAAAATTAATACTTAAATGCTTAAGCTCTGAGACAAAGGCATTTTTGAATTCATTTTTGAAAGCATGATCATAAACATGTATAATAATCTATAAACAATAAATACAGATGTAATTACAACTGCTATTGAAGCAGTACCTTTATGTACAAACAGATTTACACCATTCATACTTAATGATGAGTAGGATAAATTTGATCTTTTGAGAATATTTACAGACACGAGATGGATTTTTATAACAAGAGACAAATTCTAAGGAAATTCATCACAAAAACTTTCAAATTTATAGAAACATTGTCAATAAATTATGCAACATATTTTGATATTTTTACATGAATACATACATACATACATACATACATACATATGAGGATTAGTTAGCTGTACAGTATTCTACACTACATACACATGTCTGCATCATTCTTTTACAGGAAAATATTGCACAGCACAAAACATCTCTTTGTACAACACAGCATTATTCACAGGGATATCGCAAGCCATCTGTACATAAATACCGTACGTGTACAATGATCACATGTGGCCCTAAAACATGTTTGTTATAAACCCATCTGTCTTCCTGTTATCAAATTTAGATATTTCAGCAGTATCTTTCCTCTTCATTTTTGTTTAAACCCAACTTCATTTCTGACAACTGCAATGAATGACTGGAAGCCACATACAGCAACTGTAGCACAAACATATTTTTAAGAAAGATACGGTACTTGGTAAATTGATTTCCTGGTCTTCTTATGACTTTAATCATCCTGGTTGGATAATCGTACTAATTGGTAATAAATAACATCTGTACAACCAAATATATTACTTCATAAACCAACCCAGCCTCCCACACAATGGATGCAGCAGCCCCTTACCAAGGGTTTGAAGCTGATTAACAACCTCCAACTAGTGATGAGATAATGACTGCAGGGAGCTGTACCTCACCCCACTGACTATTGTGTATGATGAAGTATTCAATAGAGCAAAGGGGTAAATTTACATTTACCTTTCATTGTACTGTACTGTACGAAACAGAACAACTTTTTGGATTAACATATTTCAATTTTTTTTAAATGTATAGAAGAAACTTTATGACATCCTGCAATAGTGTAGTCAGTATGGAAACTATGCTATGAGCTGGATATCCAAGTAATCATGGTTCAATGCCTGACAGGATTGAGAGATTTATTTTCTCTCCAGAACATTAAGACCAGCTCTGTGGCCCATCCAGCCTTCTATTCAACTGGCACCAGGGGACTCCTTCACCTTGGGTAAAGCTAATCACTCACTCCAAAACAGTGGCAAGGTTCAGAATGTGTTGAGCTAGCTATCTTCCACTTTCCCACATGCCTTCATAGTGTTTACAGGGACAACCTTACCTTTACATTGGAAGAAACTATTTATTTCATTCTCTAAATGTTATTACAGTCAAGTCCAGTGTTTTAGTATAACAAAATCCTTGTCAGTGTTTGACTAATATTACCTGGGTTCATATTGAAGCTAGGTACTATCACAGAAGTCTAGTGTTTAGCACATAAAAATGTAACTTTCCTCTCAGTTTCTGTTTTGTACCTAACATAGAATGCCCAAAGATGGCACAATATTTACCTCATATTATTACCTATATGTACAATAGCTACAGCTGTTAAAGAGATGTTGGTGCACTATAGAACTGTCTTCAAGCATGATCTGAACCCTCATTCCCTATCTAAATTGTTAATGACATGAATGACTTTTGTTTAATCTGTGTATTGCTCCTTCTTCAAAGCTCAGCTGCTCTAAGTGGTACTAACATGGACACAATCACATGTGGGTAAAAAATGGGAAATTTGTTGTTGTAAATAATAATGTAGGGTGTCATTATAAAGTGTTCTGCACCATTTATAATTTCACCGTTAACATATATTTGTAACACAATTCTTAGAACTGGTACCTTTCCAGATAGATTAAAATACGCTA
>JGI20166J26741_11667695_pt1 | contig 11091 bp, 5 predicted proteins | sample TergutCu122P5_FD_26741 | JGI IMG/M metagenome (IMG submission 26741) | reverse complement strand
CCTCGCGCCAGGTCCGGTTGCTGTAAAACTCCCCGGATTCCCCTTTCCCCCTGGCGATTTCCCATGCCAGAGCGAAAAACTGCATGATGACCTCTTTATTCTCGCGCAGGCATATAAAGACCAGGTCCCGCCATATCCGCCCGCCCCCGCCGCCGTATATCGCGGACGCCCCGGCGCGGCGGACGGTTTCTTCCACGTCATAGGCGACGCGCCGCTCGTTTATTGAAAGCCCGGCTTCGGAATCCTCCAAAACGGTATAGGCCGCCCGGGGGTCCCAGTCGAGCGGGAGGCCGCAGGAACCCGGGTTTATCAGCAATTTGCCCTCGAACCGGCCGTGCCACTGGATGTGCGAATGCCCGAACACGACCGCCGACGCGTCTATGCCCGCCAGGGCTTCGCGCATCGCGTCTTTGATATCCGCGCTCCCGAGCGCCCGAGCGGACTGTTCAAGCATTTGTGCGCGGGTAAACGGACGGGCCTCCATGACTTCCCTAAAAACGCCGCTGCTCGCCCAAAATCGCTTTTCCCTGCCGAACATTTTGCTGACCCAATGCGTCGCGTATACCCGCCCGTGATATGGCAGCGGTATATACGCCGATTTCGGCAGATTCGAGAGCAGCCTGAAATTCTCCGGCGTAAGCCCCCTGATCGTCCGGTAGAGCACGCTCACCTGATCCACGCCGGTCAGAGGTTCCGCGTTCCTGCCGAATTTCTTCGGCAACTCGTCCCTGTTCCCCGCGACCGCATAAACCCGCGGCAGATTCCGGACGGCCTCCGCCGCCTCGTTGACCCAGGGCAGATCGGACATTATATCGCCGGCGAAAATATAGGAGTCAACGCCGTTTTTGGCCGCGTCCGCCAGAACAGCCTCCAGAGCGGGCAAATTCCCGTGGATGTCGGAGATGATCGCGTATTTCATGTTCTTCACATCCATCCTTTGTATACCGAAACGGACCAAAAACGGCGTGCCGTGATCGGCGCGCCGTTTTTTTCACCAATAATCAAGACAGCTTATGCACAAACAGCCCGCACCGGAGCTTCGGCTCGAACCAGGTGGACTTGGGCGGCATGACCTCCCCCGCGTCGGCGATGTCCATCAGCTCGTCCATCGAGGTGGGGAACATAGCGAACGCCACGGCCATTTCGCCGGAGTCCACGCGCCTTTCGAGCTCACCGAGGCCGCGCATGCCGCCGACAAAGTCGATCCGCTTGTCCGTGCGCGGGTCGTCGACGCCGAGGATGGGGCCGAGAAGGGAATTCTGCAGGAGGGACACGTCCAGGCTCCCAACCGGGTCTGGTCGTTCGCTGCGCGAACTGCTCGACCATGCATCCTGGTCTTTGGGTATGATCGAGGGCTTCGCGCGGAGCAAATACCACTCCCCGCTCATGTACATCCCGAACGCGCGCGGCTCCGCGGGTTTTGCCCTCTGCCCCTTCGGGAGCTTCCGCACGTCAAAGCAGTCCGATATTTTCCCGAGAAACTCCTCTTTGGCATATCCGTTCAGATCCCTGACTAACCGGTTGTAGTCCATGATATACAGCTCGTCGTGCGGGAAAATCACCGAGAGGTAAAAGTTATACTCCGCGTCCGGGTCGTATTTGCCGGAAGCCTCCTCCGCCTCCTTGCGGCGCATCAGCCCGACCTTCACGGCCGAGGCGTTCCTGTGGTGCCCGTCGGCGATGTAGAGCGCCGGTATCCGCGCGAACAGCTCCTTGATCCGCGCGGCCGCCGCCTCGTCGTCTATGACCCAGACCTCGTGGCCGACGCCGTCGTCCGATACGAAGCGGTAGACCGGGGAATGGCCGGACGTCCAGTCGCGAAGCTCGCGCTTTATGCCGTCCGCGCTGGGTTCCCCGGAAGCGCAGGCGGCCCCGCGCCCGTTTCCCGGTTTTTGTTCCGGAATCCGCAGCGCGCCATCCCCGCTCCTGTAAGCCAGGAAGATCGGGCCGGTGTTGGCGTCGGTGCGGTCGATATGGCTGATGCGGTCCCGTTCCTTTTCCGCCAAGGTGTGCTCGTGCTTCTTTATCGCGCCGCCGAGGTACTCGTCGATCGACGCGCAGGCCACCAGCCCGGTCTGCGAACGGCCTTCCATGGTCTGCCTGTAGATATAGAACCGCGGCGCGTCGTCCCGGATGAACACCTCGTCCCGAAGCATAGCGTAAAGCCGCTCCCGAGCCATGTCATACACCTTGTCCTCATAGGGCGACACGGAGGGCGGAAAATTGATTTCCGCCCTGTCGATCCAAAGAAACGAGTATTCGTTACCTGTCACCATTTCGCGCGCCTCCGCGCTCGTCATGACGTCGTAGGGCGGCGCGGCGACCTTGTCCGCGAATTCGGGCGCGGGCCGGATGGCCCTGAATTCCCTGATATAAGACATTACTTTATCACCCTGATCCTGATCACGCCCTCGACCGCCTTAAGCTCCGCGAGGATCGCCTCCGTCGGGGCCTCGGCCGCGTCGATTATCGTATAGGCGTAGTTGCCCTTGCTCTTGTTCATCATGTTCTCGATGTTTATCTTCTGCTTGGCGAAGGCCGTCGTCAGCGGGCCGATGATGTTCGGGATGTTCTTGTGTATGATCGCCACGCGCACGTCTGTCGTGCAATGCAGGTCGCAGTTGGGGAAGTTGACGGAATTCCTGATGACCCCGCATTCCAGGAATTCCCGGATCTCCGCCGCCGCCATGATCGCGCAGTTATCCTCGGATTCGGGGGTGGACGCGCCGAGGTGCGGGATGGGGATGACCCCCTTCACGCCGACCGCCTCGTCCGTCGGGAAGTCCGTGACGTATTTCGCGACCTTGCCGGACTCCAGCGCGCGCTTCATGGCGTCCAGGTCCACGAGGTCGGCGCGGGCCGTGTTTATGATCCTGACCCCGTCCTTCATCTTGGCGAAGGCCGCGTCGTTCAGCATTTTCTTGTTCTCGGCGGTCGCCGGGGCGTGGAGCGTGATATAGTCGCATTTCTCGAAGATCTCGTCGTTGGTCGCGGCCCTGTGGATAGAGCGCGACAGGTTCCAGGCCGCGTCCACGGACATGAACGGGTCTATGCCGTAGACCTCCATGCCCAACGCGTGCCCGGCGTTCGCCACCAGCCCGCCGACCGCGCCCAGCCCGATGACGCCGAGCTTCTTGCCCATGATTTCCGGGCCAATGAAGGCGGCCTTGCCCTTTTCCACGGCCTCGGCCACGCCGGCGCTCCCGGCGAGGCCCCGCGCCCACTCCACGCCGCCGACAATGTCCCTGGAGGAAATCAGCAGAGCGGCTACGACGAGTTCCTTCACGGCGTTTGCGTTGGCGCCCGGGCTGTTGAAAACCACGATGCCTTTGGCGGCGTAGTCGTCCACGGGTATGTTGTTGACCCCGGCCCCGGCCCTGGCCACGGCCAGGAGCGATTCCGGGACCTCCATGCCGTGCATGTCGGCGCTTCGCAGGATGATGCCGTCGGGGTTCTTCTCGTCGGAGGAAATCGCGTAGGTTTCCTTCGGGAGCTGATCCGTCCCGCAGGAGGCGATCTTGTTTAACGTGAGTATTTTGAACATTGTCTTTAGCCCTCCATTGTTATTTACGCTTTTTTCGCCTCAAATTCCTTCATAAACCCGACCAGCTTCTCGATACCCTCGACAGGCATGGCGTTGTAAATGCTGGCGCGCATCCCGCCCACGCTGCGGTGCCCCGCCAAGGTCACGAAGCCCGCCGCCGCCGCGCTCTTCACGAATTCGTCGTCGAGCTCCTTGCTGCCGGTCACGAACGTGACGTTCATAATAGAGCGGTCTTTCTTCTGCGCCGTCCCCTTGAACAGCCCGGACTCGTCCAGGAAATCGTAGAGTATCTTCGCCTTGGCCTCGTTGACCTTCTGGATCGCGGCCACGCCGCCCTGGTCTTTCAGCCACTGGAAGACGTTCATCGCCATATAGACGCTGAACGACGGGGGAGTGTTGTAAAGGGAGTCCTCCTTGGCGTGGGTCCTGTACTGAAGCATCAGCGGGGTCTTATCCATCGGCTCGCGCACCAGATCCTCCCTGACGATGACCACGCAGAGGCCCGCCGGGCCCATGTTCTTCTGCGCGCCCGCGTAGATCAGGCCGAACTTGTTTACGTCGTAGACCTGGGAAAGGATGTTGGACGACATGTCGCCCACCAGCGGCACGTTCCCGGTGTCCGGAAGCTCTGTGAACCTGGTGCCGAAAATTGTGTTGTTGGTCGTGATGTGGAAATAGTCCGCGTCCGGGGTGAACATGCTCCTGTCGACCTCCGGGATGTAGCTGAAAACCTTGTCCTCAGAGGAGGCGACGACTTTCACGTCGATAAAGCGCTGGCCCTCCTCGATGGCCTTCGTCGCGAACTGGCCGGTCTTCATGTAGTCCGCTTTGCCGTTTTTGTACAGGTTCATCGGGACCATCGCGAACTGCAGCGACGCGCCGCCCTGCAAAAACAGGACCTTGTAGTTCTCCGGAACGGCCATAAGTTCGCGGAGCAGATTTTCCGCGGCCTTCTGGATATCCATGTACACCTTGGAGCGGTGGCTCATCTCCATGACGGACATGCCGGAGTTGTTATAACTGAGCATTTCCTTCGCGGCTTTCTCGAGCGCCGGAACGGGGAGCATGCTCGGCCCGGGGGCGAAATTGTAAACTCTTTCCATAGCAATCCCTCTTTTTGGATAAAATTTTTACTAATTAATTTTTTAACAATTATATGCCTTTAGATGAGGCAGTGTCAAATATTTTTCAATCACAAAACCCTCTCGCACGTCCCGAACCTAAACAGATACAGCAGCTTTTCACGCACCTTTCTCCCGGTGCTCTTCGCGAGCGCCCTGGCGTAGACCTCCATCTGTCCCCTGTAGCGAGGGGCGGCGTTTTCCGGGTCGGAGTCGCTCTTATAGTCCACCAGCACTATCTCCCCGTTTTCCTCAAACCAGCAGTCGATGATCCCATGGACCAAAATCAGCTCTTCAGAGGCTATGCCGGGATATAACTCATCCGCGCGCAGGCCCATCACGAACGGCGTTTCCCGGTAAACGTCCCCCGCCGCGCGCATACGCTCCGCCAGCGGCGAATTCAGGAAATCCAGCACGTGGCCCGTCGGGACCAGCTCCGCGTCGGAGGCCGTCATGATATTCCTCTCCACTAGGCGGCCTATCAGCTCGCTTATCGCCGCCGCCGACCGCTCCGTGTCAAGCTCCAGATGCTCCATAACGGTGTGAATGGCCGTCCCTCTGGTCAGCGCGTCCTCCCGTCCGCCGGGCCCGGCGAAACGCGCGGCCCGCCGGATGTCCGTCCGGTATGGCTCCAGCCCGGCCGCGTCTCCCAGAAGCATACTGTCCAATATCCGCTTTACTTCCGATATCGAGACTTTCGACGGCAGTTTTACGTCCGTCTCATTGGGATAGACCCGCCAGATCAGCCGGGCCAGGTCTTCCGAATCGGCCGGATTGCCCGCCGCTCCCGCCAGGGCCCCGAACCTCCGGTATATCTCCGCGGCCTCCCGCGCGCTCCCGTAAGCCATGGCCTCCGCGTCCCTGACGCTCACCTCGATCTCCGGGTCGTCCAGCGCGCAGGGCATCACCCAGTCCAGGAACGTCCGGCACCCGGCGCGGTAATAGTCCGGCAATATATCGTCCTTCGCGTACAGCTCCCACTTTGCCAGTTTCTCGCCGAGCTTCCTCGCGCACCCTGTCAGAATCAGCTTCTCCTTCGCCCGCGTCATGGCCACGTAGAGCACGCGCATCTCCTCCGCCAGGCTTTCCAGCCTTATCCTGCGCGAAAGCGCGAGCCTTGCGATCGTGTCGGACTTTGTCCGGCGTTCGAGGTCGATCCAGGCGGGGCCGAAGCCGAGCTCCCCGTGCATCAGCACCCTCTCCCTCTCGTCGGCGCGGTTGAACTGCTTGCCCAGCATCGAAACGAACACCACCGGGAATTCCAGGCCCTTGCTCTTGTGCGCCGTCATCAGCCTCACCGCGCCGGTTGAGGCGGCTTCCTCCGGAACGACGTCCGCGCCGCTCTTCCGGAGCCTGTCAATATATAATATGAAATGAAACAGCCCTTTGTATGTGGTCTCCTCAAAAACCGCCGCCTTTTCCGCCAGGGCGGCCAGCGCGGCCTGCCCCGCCGCGCCGGCCGAGGCCCCCGCGAGGCCAGTCCAGCCGGTGTCCTCGAAAATCCTGCCGATCAGGCGGCTGACGGGCATGTATTCGGCCATGTCCCGCCAGCGCTCCAGGTCGTCCAAAAACGCCGCCAGCTTATTTCCGATCTCCGTTGCGCCGCCGCAAGCGACATTCAGGACGCATTCGTAAAGGCAGGCCTCGCGGTCGGTCAGCCGAACCGTGACAAGCTCGTCCGGCGTGAAGCCGTAGACCGGGCTCAACAGCGCCGCGGCCAGGTGCATGTCCTGCCTGGGGTTGTCCACCACGCGCAAGAGCGACAGCGCGTTCATAACCTCCGCGGACTCAAAGAGCCCCAGCCTCGCGTCCGCGTGCATTGGAATGTCCAGGCTTTTGAACCGCCGCGCGTATATGTCCGCCACGTCGGAGATCGAGCGCGTGATCACGGCTATATCGCCGAACCTCACCGGGCGTAGCCGCCTGTCCGCCTGATCGGTCACCCTGAAACCGCCATCGACCATGCTTTTGATCCGCCGTGCGATCATCCCGGCCTCCAGCTCGGCCCCGGACATCTCGGCCTCCGGGCTTTCGGCCTCGTCCGGAGAATCGGAAAACGGATCCGACGGCGTGTCGGAGAGCGTATCTCCGAAAAAAATATCTTCCGTCTCCCCTCCCCTGCCCTGCGCCGCGTCTATCAGCATGACCTCCGCGTTCATGCCCTCCGCCGGCGGAAACTCCGCGCCGGGATAGAGCGCGGCGCGCCAGTCGTAGGCGATCTCGCCCAGATCCTTCGTCATCAGTCGCCCGAAAACCCTGTTTACGGCGTGGATTACCTCGGCGCGGCTGCGGAAATTCTTCGAAAGGTCGATGCGGACGCCCATTTCGCCGGACATTTCGGTCTTATCGTCCGCTCCCCCGCCCGGAACTCCGCGCCGCGAAAGCGGGAAATCAATAATATTCGCCGCGGACAGACGCGGTTTTTCCGGCCAATCCGGCGCTTCCGGCGCATCAGGCGTATAATTCTCATATTTGTCAATGAAAATCCGGGGGTTGGCCCGCCTGAACCTGTATATGCTCTGCTTGACGTCCCCGACCATGAACCGCCCGCCCGGCTTCGCTATCGCGCCGAGGATCAGTTCCTGAACGGAGTTGGAGTCCTGGTACTCGTCGATGAGTATCTCGTCGAACCCGCCGGCAATCTCCCTGGCCGCCTCGGTGGGGCGGATCTCCCCTGTCGCCGGGTCTTTATCTATCAGGATTTTAACGCAGAAATGCTCCAAATCGCTGAAATCCAGGATATTCTTCTCGCGCTTCAACTCCGCGAACCTGAGCGCGAACTTCCTCGTCAGGGCTCCGAGCGCCTCCATGACCGGCGCGGCTTTTACAATGTCCCGCGACATCGCCTCCGGGGATTTGAAGAAGAATGTCTCCTTTATACTGCGCAGCTTTTTCTTGATCTCTTTTTCGCGCATCTCCTTGACGGCCTCTTTCAGCCGTTCCGAGATATCCGCTTCTTTTTTATATGGAAATATCCTCTCGTGGCTCAGGTTTGATATGGCCCCGTAAACCGCGTTCAGGCCGTCGGCGGCCGGCCGTTCCTGACACGGATCCGGCGCGCGGCCGGAACCGTCCGGCCGGGCGTCCTGGCCGTCCATGCGGGCGTTCTGGCCGTCCATCCGGGCGTCCTGGCCGTCCAGCTTTTCCATCAGCGAATAAACCAGCCGTTTATCGGCCTCCAGGGCCAAAGCGTATTTCTCCGGCCCACCGGGCGAACGGCACAGCCCGACGGCCCTGTCGGCGCAGGCCAGAACGCCGCGGAATTCCCGCCTCATCTCGTCTTTGACGATGTTTTCCCAGGGCGAGACGGCGCTTCCATTGAAATACGACAGGTATTCGGCCAGGCTTTCCCAAGGGAACGGCGAGTTTATCAGGAATTCGTAAACGCCGACGATCAGGTCGCCCAGACGGTCGTCCTTGGTCTTCCCGCCGCCGTAGCGCTCCGCGAGCCCGTAAAACCCGTCGTTGCCTGCCGCGTATTCCTCCTCGAAGAGCTCGTCGATCGCCTGGGATTTCAGTATCTCCATTTCTGTCTGATCGCCGATCCTGAAATAAGGGTCGAGGCCTTCGACCCTGTCGAAATACTTTTTTAGTATTCTCAGGCAAAACGAGTGTATCGTGGATATGGGGGCCAGGTACAGAAGCCCGGCCTGCTCGGCCAGGCGCGCGTTGCCGGGGTCCGCGTCCAGGCCAGCCATGATCGCCGCCGAAATCCGCGCGCGCATCTCCGCCGCCGCCGCCTCGGTAAACGTGACGACCAAAAGCCTGTTTATATCGACGGGCCTCGCCTTGTCCGTTATCATACGGAAAATCCGCTCCGTCAGGACGGCGGTTTTCCCGGACCCGGCGGCCGCGGCCACCAGTATGTTTTTCCCGCGAAGGGATGCGGCGCGGTTCTGCTCCGTCGTGAACGTATCCGGCATGGGATGCCCTCCTTCCCCGGAGATGGGTGATATACTGGATAACTGCAGAAACTAGAGCCTGGAGCCTAGAAAAAACCTTGCAGACGCTGGGTTGTTTCGACATTTCCGCTGTAGATTTATGTGGTTAAGCGGTATATGAGCGGTTATTTCGCGACCGGTTTTACCGTATCGGTATTATACCGAAACAAATCCGCCCACGCAAGCCGAAGCCGGGGAAAACAAATGCATGGGGGTTTTTGGAAAGCCTTATCGCTTTCATCACCGTTGTTAATGTGCCACCTTTCATAGTTTGGTGGCAGTATTATGGCAAGATGGAGTGAACAACGCAATGGTTGGGTACGAAAAGTTTTTGAGCAGTGGGAAAGCCAGTAACAGCGGAAAAAGTCTAATTAAGCGTTAGTGGTGTATGGGGTTGCAGAAATTATTCAGAACATAAAACACCCGGGCTGGTTCTATATGTCCAGCCCGGGCTTTAATCGATAAAAGTTTTGAAACCTCATTTAGCAAGATTAATTACTGTAGAATAAGTTTGAACCTCTGCGCCGATGTGCCGTTATCATCCCATTGTTGGATTTTTGTGCCGTTGGCTGTCCCATTACCGTAAACATCGAGGACTTTTTTGGAATTCTTGTTGACGAATTTGTAATTCCCACCGCCGCAATCGACAATATACCAACGCTTGCAGGCATAATTCGCGTCAAAATCCCATTGGGCGACTTGGTCGCCGTTGTTCATACCGCTATTTCGGACTTCAAGAGATTTGCCGCTATGGACAGCCGTAATTTTATATGTACCGTCAGACAGACGTTCAAAACGGAACTTCTGGTTGTTAACGGCAGCGCTTTGCCAGAGATGCGCTACGGCTCCATTGGCGGTGCTTCCGTCTTTTATGTCAACAAATTTACCTGAGTTAAGTCCTTGAATCTTATAGACACCGTTAGCAATGTTAGCTGATCCTACCGTAAAGCTATACCAGGTACTCTGTACAGTATCGGCATTGGGTCGGGTAATGACAAAAGCCGCATAATCCCCGCAGGCGACGTTGTTAAATGTATACGAAGTCCCATAGGTTGGGTGGCTATCTTTGATGTCCCCCCACCCCCAAGGATATTGTAAAATATAAACATCATATCGAGTGGCATAGGGTACCGCGACCCAATTGACAGTAACTTGAGAGCCTGTTACTTTGACTGAAAGCACTGTTGTGGGTAAAGTTACGATACGCCAGTTAAGGTTAATCCTTCCTCCGCCGTTTCCTGCGCTCACAAGAATATAATCCTTAGTTCGAATGGTATTATTTTTCAAATATAAAGCATCATTGATTTGAATTCGGTTTTCTTTCGCGCGAAGTTCATTGAAAGTAGTTCGCAAACCCCGTGCTGCTTCAATATGTAAATGCCTACCGACGGCTCCTATTTTACCATTCATATAGGTGCCTTGCTGGTAAAAAACTGTCCCTTGACTGATTATTTGCCCATTCCATAAGTCGGAAACATAATCATCATGACATAGCAAAATTGTCATGTAACCTAGCTCACCGTTGGCGAAGTGAACTTTGTTAAGACTTTGAAACCATACGCCGTGGGATTCACCAGATTCAACTTTAACAATTTTTCCAGTAAAGGGTGCTTTGACATTCAGGTCGCTGTCACCGCCAAGGTCAAACCCCGCCGCTTCCCAGCCATGTCCGCTGCTATCCGGGTTGTTGCGTTGGTCTGGGTCAAGAGCAGCATTCGTCCTATTGATATACAACTCGTTGAATACAAACATAGCATATTCATATCCGTCGCCTGCGCTTGCCAGAATGGGAGTTATTGTTATAGTCCCAAAGACCAGCAGACATGCCAAAAACACTTTTAATAACCCTTTTCCTGCTTTCATTTTTAACACTCCTTTTTGTTATATTTTGAAAATTCATGCTACAATTGAGACGTCTACGTTAAACAGTAGTTTTTATTTCACCAACAAAGTGGGACAACCATTTAAGCAGTTGGTGAAAATATTGTTTGGCGTAAACAGCCAAAATGGTTGTCCTTTTTGTTTTCGGCAACCTTGCGTCAATTAGTGCTTACCAAAAACCCTATGAAAAACGTTCCCAATATGCGCGTCAGCCATGTGGAATAATTTTTCGGTCAAAAACAGAATAAAATAAAATAAGTCCCAATTGAGATTACAATACGGTAGAATTGGGGTTTTTTCGCTCTAGAGATAACTTATTCCAATTTGTGGGAACTAATGACAGGTGTAGGCAAGTCACAAAAGTAGGCGATTATTACTATGTCTACGATGGAAGTGTAATAAAAGCGTGATAGAAGCGTCACTTGTTGATGAGATAAAGGCATTGAACCCAGTTGACTGACCATATCCTTTGCTAAAAAATTCATGATTTGTTGCATGAAGAAAAACGGCGAACCGCGCCCTGAAAACCGAACACAGGCCCCGTAAGAGGGGAAACAAGCGAGTTGACAAACACAAACGCCAAAGGATAGGTCAAGCCCTCGGC
>JGI20166J26741_11667584_pt1 | contig 11092 bp, 23 predicted proteins | sample TergutCu122P5_FD_26741 | JGI IMG/M metagenome (IMG submission 26741) | reverse complement strand
TTTACGCTGGCTGGACGTACGGCCAAGTTTACGATATCCGGCCAAAGGAATCACTCCTCGCTATCATTCATCGCCGGGGCTTAACGCCAGCCCCAGTTCCTGCATCTTGTTCAAAACTTCCTCCAACGATTTCCGGCCCAGGTTGCGGACTTTCATCATATCTTCCTCGGTCTTGCCGGCGAGATCCTCCACGGTATTGATGCCCGCGCGTTTCAGGCAGTTATACGAGCGTACGGAAAGATCCAATTCCTCTATGCTCAGTTCCAGTACCTTTGCCTTGTTGCTTTCCGGCTGATCCTTAAAGCCCGAGCCCGGCGACGCGACGCTGTTTGACAAGTCTATGAATAAATTCAAATGCTCGTTTAGAATTTTAGCCCCAAGACTAACCGCGTCGTCGGGGGATATGGTCCCGTTTGTCCAAACCTCCAGCGTCAGTCTGTCGAAGTCGGTGTTTTGGCCTACTCTGGTATCTTCTATTCCAAAATTCACTTTGCGTACCGGGGTATACAGGGAATCTATGGGGATCAGCCCGATAGGCTGATCGGGTTTTTTATTCTTTTCCGCGCCTACATATCCGCGCCCCTTTGTGATTGTCAATTCGATGAAGAGTTTGGCGTCTTTGCCGCCGCTTAAGGTGGCGATATGCTGCTCGGGGTTCATAATGTCGATCTCGGGCCCGACCTTAATATCGCCGGCCTTGACCTCACATTCGCCGCTAACGTCTATATATGCCAGCTTGGGCTCCGACCCTTCACTGTTGTACTTAATAGCCAAGGTTTTCAGATTGAGGATAATCTCCGTTACATCTTCCTTTACACCCGGTATTACGCTGAATTCGTGAAGTACGCCATCTACCTTTATATTGCTGACTGCGGCGCCCGGCAGGCTGGACAAAAGTATCCTCCGCAGGGCGTTGCCCAGCGTCGTGCCGTAGCCGCGCTGCAGCGGCTCAACGACAAAGCGTCCGTAATTGCCGTCGGCCGACTTCTCCGCTATATCTATACGGGGCTTTTCAAATTCAAACACGCAGTTGAACCTCCTTATCTAGAAACTAGAGACTAGAGACTAGATACTAGACCTTATTACTTGGAATACAACTCTACAATCAGCGTCTCGTGGACGGACGCGTCGATCTGCTCGCGGTTCGGGATTGCGGAGACTGTGCCGCGCAGGCTGTCTTTTTCGGCCGACAGCCACTCCGGCACTATACGCGACGCGGTGACGTCCAGTATGTCTTTGAAACGCTGTTCGGATTTTGCACGGCTTTTTATTTCCACCACGTCGCCGACCTTTAACTTGAACGACGGAATGTTGACATTTTTGCCGTTGACACGCAGCAGCCCGTGGCGAACGACCTGGCGCGCCTCGGGGCGGGAGCGCCCGTAGCCCAGGCGGTATACGACATTGTCCAGGCGCAGCTCTAAATTGCGCAGCAGGTTCTCGCCGGCTACGCCGGCAACCCGCTCGGCGTCCGTAAAGCAGTTGTGGAACTGCGTCTCCATAAGCCCGTATATGCGTTTGGCTTTTTGTTTTTCACGCAGCTGCAGCCCGTATTCGGACAGCTTCCTGCGCGACGTGCCGTGCTGCCCGGGCGCTACGGCGCGTTTGGGGTTGGTGATGGGGCAGCAGTTTTTAGAGCACTTTTCGCCCTTCAGGAATAATTTCTCGCCCTCCCTGCGGCAGAGCCGGCAGACAGGGCCGGTATATCGAGCCATACTACACCCTCCTTCTCTTCGGCGGCCTGCAGCCGTTATGCGGCACCGGGGTAACGTCTTTGATCATGGTGACTTCCAGGCCGGCGGCCTGAAGCGCCCTTATCGCGGCCTCGCGCCCGCTGCCGGGCCCCTTGACGTATACCTCGACCAGCCTCAGCCCGTATTCCTTTGAAGAGTTCGCGGCCGTATCGGCGGCCATCTGCGCCGCGTAAGGCGTGGATTTGCGCGACCCCTTGAACCCGAGCTGCCCGGCGCTGGCCCACGAGAGGGCGTTGCCCGCCGAATCGGTTATCGTGACGATTGTATTGTTAAAACTGGACTGGATATGCACCTGGCCCCTGTCTATGAACTTTTTTTCGCGGCGCCTGCGCGTCGCGGTTTTTTTGACTGTCTTTTTAGCCATTATTAACCTCCCCGCTTACTTCTTCTTGTTCGCGACGGTTCTCTTCGGGCCTTTGCGCGTCCGCGCGTTCGTCTTGGTACGCTGGCCGCGCACCGGCAGGTTCCGCCTGTGGCGTATGCCCCGGTAGCTGCCGATTTCGACCAGGCGCTTTATGTTCAGCGCCACTTCCCTGCGCAGGTCGCCTTCAACCTTCTGGTCGCGGTCTATAATATCGCGGATCCTGGACACTTCGTCGTCTGTCAGGTCGCGCACGCGGGTATCGGGGTCAACGCCCGCGTCATGTAAAATCCGGTTGGAACTGGGCCGCCCGATCCCGAATATATAAGTCAGGCCAATCTCCACACGTTTTTCCCTGGGCAGATCGACGCCGGCAATACGAGCCATAAATACCTCCCTAACCTTGTCTCTGCTTATGTTTGGGGTTTTCGCAGATCACGCGGATTGCCCCCTTGCGCTTTATTATCTTGCATTTTTCGCATATTTTCTTTACCGAAGGCCTTACTTTCATAAACGGCGCTCCCTTCCTATTTATCACGCCAGATGATGCGCCCCTTGGTTAAGTCGTAGGGCGACATTTCAACCAGAACCTTGTCGCCGGGTATGATCCGTATGAAATTCATGCGGAGCTTACCGGAAATATGGGCTAAAATCCTGTGCCCGTTCTCCAGTTCCACCTGAAACATGGCGTTAGGATATTTTTCTGTTATCTTGCCTGATACTTCTATAACATCATCTTTTGACAATGCTAAACCTCCCCATCATTGCCGAAGCGCAACAACACCTTCCTAAGATCCGCGTCCACCAGCGAGCCCGCCGCCAGCTTGGCGGCCGTCCCCTCAGATATGGATTCAGTATATTGTACGTGCATATATTTTTTTTTCTTTGGCTTTTCCAGCTTCCGCAGCTTACCGTCGGCCAAATACAGGTATTCCTCGTCGGCGCCGACAATGACGAACGGGCGGCCTTTGTCACGGCCGCGCCTCGATATGACAACGCCGCCCAACCTGTAAGGCGTCAGCATATGGATAAAATATCCGGCGCCCCGTCGGTGACCGCCACGGTGTTTTCATAGTGCGCGGAGCATTTCCGGTCCCTGGTCACTACCGTCCAGCGGTCTTTCAGGATCAGCACCTCGTATGTGCCTTCGTTTACCATGGGCTCAATGGCCAGGGTCATCCCCTTGTACAGCCTGGGGCCCCGGCCCGCCTGCTTGTAATTCGGGATCTGCGGCTCCTCGTGCATCTGCTTGCCCACCCCGTGCCCTATAAAATCACGCACGACGGAATACCCCGCGGCTTCGGCCGTCTCCTGAATAGCGGCGCATATCTCGTGCAAATGCCGCCCGGGCCTGGCGTATTCTATGGCGTTGAAAAAACATTTCTGGGTGGTCTTAATCAGCCTTTTCCTGGCTTCCGAAACCGCGCCTACCTCAAACGTACGGGCCGCGTCGCCGTGGTACCCGTTCTTCAGCGCGCCGATATCAATACTAACAATATCGCCGTCCCTGAGTTTTTTTAAACCGGGGACGCCATGAATGACCTCCTCGTTGACAGAGACGCAGATAGAACCCGGGAAACCGGTGGTGGACGAGCCCATGTAGCCTAAAAACGACGGGATCGCGCCCTGGCTTCGGATGTATTCGTCGGCAATCGCGTTCAGCTCTTTTGTTGTAATGCCCGCGCGGATATTTCTCTCCAGCAGTTCGTGGGTCCGCGCGACTATATGGTTGGACTGCCGCATAAGTTCTATCTGTTCGCTGCTTTTTACGATGATGGCCATATAGAAAAAAACCCCTATAGAGACTAGAAACTAGAGACTAGATCTAACTTAAAAATCCCTTGTAGTGACGCATTAACAATTGGGATTCCAATTGTTTGATGAATTCCAGTGCGACGCCGGAGACGATCAATAGCGTGGTGCCGCCGAAGCCCATGCGCGTGCCCCCCGAGAAGCGCTGCAGCAGGTAGGGCGCCATGGCTACTACGCAATAGAAGACCGCGCCTATCCAGCTCAGGCGGTCCACCGTTTTCTGGATATACTCGCTGGTCGGTTTGCCGGGCCTTATGCCGGGGATAAAACCGCCGTTCTTTCGCATGTTTTCGGCCATTTCCACCGGGTTTACGGCAAACGAGGTGTAAAAAAACGTAAACATGAAAATGAGGACGATATATATGACGCTGCCCGTCCAGCCGCTTGTAACGTCGAGAAATTGCGTGATCTTCGTGAGCGCCGCGTTCCCCCTGAAGAACTGCAGGAGCTGCTGCGGGAATTGCAGCAGCGATATCGCGAAGATGATCGACATAACGCCGGCGATATTGACTTTAATGGGTATGAACGAACTGTTGCTGCCGTACATCTGCTTGCCCGCCGTCTTGCGCGAATACTGCACGGGTATCCGGCGCTCGCCGTCCTGTATCAGCACGACGAAGGCGATGAGGGCGGCAAATACGGCCAGCATCAGGATAATGGTTATCCATCCGCGCACAGGGTTTTCCGCGTTGGGGTCCACCAAGCTGTACATCGACATAACGCCTTGCGGCAGGTTGGCTATTATATTGGAGAATATGATAAACGAGGAACCGTTGCCTATGCCTTTTTCCGTGAGCAGCTCACCCAGCCACATGATGAAGATAGTGCCGGTCATCATGGCGATGACGGCCACGATATACACGAACATTTCGTTGTGGTAGAACAGGCTGCCTATTTGGGTATACCGGTACCCGTACACCGTAGCGCCGGCCTGCAGCATGGACAGCCCCACAGCCACGATACGCGTGTACTGGTTAATCTTTTTGCGGCCTTCCTCGCCTTCCTTCTGCAGCTGTTCCAGTTTGGGGATGGCGACGGTCAGCAGCTGCATAATAATGGACGACGTGATGTACGGCGCTATGCCCATCGCGAAGATGGAGCCGACGCCGCCGCCCGCTATTATGGAAAACAGCGTGGTTATGCTGCCCGAGTTGCCGTGCAGGTACGTGTCGAGTTGTACAAGATCAATGCCTGGTAAAGGGATTTTACTTCCTATCCGGTAAATTAACAGAACTAAGAATATGAACATCAGTTTCTTGCGGATATCTTTGACCTTCCACGCGTTGGCAAATACCTTAAACAACTAGATCACCTCTGCTTTTCCGCCCAGCGCCTCGATCTGGGATGCAGCGGATTTGCTGAAACGATTAACCTTCACCGTCAGTTTCTTTGTAAGCTCACCTAAACCCAATATTTTAACGCCGTCCCTGGGGTTGGACACCAATCCCTTGGACTGCAGCGCGGCGATGTCGACGACCGACCCGTCTTCAAACACATTCAGGTGATCCAGGTTTATAGCCACAATATCCTTCGTGTTCCTGCAATGAAACCCGCGCTTAGGGAGGCGCCTGTACAGCGGCATCTGCCCGCCCTCAAAACCGACCTTGCCCCCGGAGCCGCTTCTGGCTTTTTGGCCTTTATGGCCCTTGCCGGCTGTCTTACCGTTGCCGGACCCGTGCCCGCGGCCCTTGCGGAACCGCTTGGTTGACGCGCCTTCCGCCGGTTTAAGCTCGCCCAATTTCATAGAGAACGCACCTCCTTTGTCAGTTTTCTTCCACTTTGACCAAGTGCGATACCTTGCGCAGCATCCCGCGTATCGCCTCGTTGTCTTTATGCACTTTCATAGAGTTGATTTTACCCAGCCCCAAGGCCTTTATCGTCTTCCTCTGTTTTGGTATTGCGCCGATGGTGGAGCGGACAAGGGTTACCTTGAGTTCACCAGCCATAACGAGCTCCTTCCTAGATACTAGAGACTAGATACTAGAGACTAGATCTGGTTACTTGAGAATTATATACGGTTGTTTTTCTTATGCCAGAATCTCTTCTACGGTTTTGCCGCGAAGCCTAGCTACCTGCGTCGGGGTTTTGAGCTGCAGGATGCCCGCCATGGCGGCGTTTACCACATTGCGTTTATTGTTTGAACCGATGGATTTGGTGACTATATTCTTAATGCCCGCCAGCTCCAGTACCGCGCGCACGGAACCGCCCGCTATAACGCCGGTGCCCTCCGGGGCGGGTTTCAGCAATACGATGGCGCTGCCGAAACGCCCCTGTATCTCGTGATAAATACTGGACGTTTCCGTCCGCTCGACATATATCAGGTTCTTTTTGGCGTCCTCTTTGCCCTTGCGGATCGCCTCGGGTATTTCGGCGGCCTTGCCCAGCCCGGCGCCGACATGCCCGTTCTCGTCGCCGACCACCACCAATGCGGCGAACCGGAATGTACGCCCGCCCTTAACCACCTTCGTAACCCTATTGATCGTCACGACCCTATCCTTAAGATCCAACGCGCTGGGATCTATTTTTTTCAAATAACGTCTCCTTCCAGCCAAATCTATTAAAAGGATTCCATAACCAGCGTCTAGTCTCTAGTTTCTAGTCTCTAGTCTCTATAACGCCAATCCCGCTTCACGGGCGGCCTCGGCCAACGCCTGCACCTTGCCGTGATATATATACCCCGCCCTGTCGAACACAACGGAGCTTATGCCCTTCTCTATTGCCCTTTTGGCCACGGCCCCGCCGACCGCGCGGGCGGCTTCCACATTTGAGGCCGAACTCAGGCCCGCGGCAATGGATTTATCCATGGTTGACGCCGACACTATCGTATGCCCCGCGGTATCGTCTATGATCTGGGCGTAGATATGCTTATTGGAGCGGAATACAGCCAGCCTAGGCCTATCCGGCGTGCCCGAGAGATGATGGCGCTGACGGTAATGGCGTTTTTCCCTGGCTTTGCCGCGGGACGCTTTATGAATCATACGCTGACCCCTTTCTGCTTATTTCTTGCCTGACTTGCCTTCTTTACGGCGGATGCGCTCGTTGGCGTACTTGACGCCCTTGCCCTTATAGGGTTCGGGCCCGCGTTTGTCGCGTATATTGGCGGCGTGCTGGCCGACCTTTTCCTTGTCGATGCCCGTAACCGTTATTTTATTCGTGCCTTCCACCGTCGTGCTGACGCCTTCGGGATCGATCATCTCGACAGGATGGGAATATCCCAGTGAAAGCGTCAGCTTGGCGCCCGATTTGGCGGCTCTGTAGCCCACGCCGTTGATCTCGAGCGTCTTAGAGAAGCCCGTGGTTACGCCGGCCACCATATTATTGATAAGCGTGCGCGTCAAACCGTGAAGCGCCTTAAACCGCTTCAGGTCGTTCGGCCGCTCGATAACTATTTGACCGTTCTTTTCAGCGATGTTCATGTCATTCGACAACTGCCTCTTCAAAACGCCCTTGGGCCCTTTGACCGTGACCGTGTTGCCTTCGTCTATACTCACGGAAACGCCTTCGGGGATGCCGATTGGAAGCTTACCGATACGTGACATGGATTCGCACCTCCCGCTTTTCTTTTATTTCACCAGATAAAAGCCAGAACTTCTCCGCCCACGCCCAGTTTACGCGCTTCCTTATCGGTGATGATGCCCTTGTTCGTGGATACGATAGCCGTGCCCAGGCCCCCCAGCACTTTCGGCATATCGGCGGCGTTGGCGTACACGCGCAGCCCGGGCTTGGAAATGCGTTTCAAACCGGCGATGACCTTTTCGTTCCTGTCGGCGCCGTACTTAAGCGTAATGCGCATGGTCTTTTTAACGCCGTTTTCCATCATTTCGTAGCCTTTTATATACCCCTCTTTAGTCAATATATCAGCTATAGCCAGTTTCATCCGGGATGAAGGCACATCCACCGTAGAATGCTTGGATGTATTAGCGTTCCTGATTCTGGTGAGCATATCCGCGATAGGATCAGACATTGACATTCAGATTTACCTCCTTAATACTATAAACCAGCAACCAGCTCTTATCTCGGTTTCTAGTCTCTAGTCTCTAGTTTCTAGTCTCTACCAGCTCGCTTTCCGTACCCCCGGGATCTGGCCCTTATACGCCAGCTCCCTGAAGCATATGCGGCATATGCCAAACTTGCGCAGCGTGCCGTGCGGCCTGCCGCAGAGTTTGCAGCGGCTGTACGCGCGGGTGGAGAATTTCGGTTTGCGCCGCTGTTTTAAAATCATGGATTTTTTAGCCATATACCCTCCTTATGCCTGTTTGGCAAACGGCATGCCGTATAGCGAAAGCAATTCCTTGGCCTCTTCGTCCGTTTTGGCGGTGGTGACAAAGACGATCTCCATGCCGCGGATCTTGTCTATCTTGTCAAACTGGATCTCCGGGAAGATCAGCTGCTCGCGGATGCCCAGCGTATAATTGCCGCGCCCGTCAAACGCCTCGGCGTTTACGCCCCGGAAGTCGCGTACGCGGGGGAGCGCCACATTGATCAGCCGGTCGACAAAACTCAGCATGCGGTCGCCGCGCAGGGTCACCTTGCAGCCGATCGGCATGCCCGTGCGGATCTTGAACGCGGCCACCGACTTCTTGGCTTTGGTGACTATAGGCTTCTGGCCGGTAATAATAGCCATGTCGCTTGACGCGCTCTCCAGCACCTTGGCGTTGTCTTTGGCTTCGCCCAGGCCCATGTTGACGACCACTTTTTCGATTTTAGGCGCCTGGAGCTTATTTTTATAGGAAAACTTCTTCATTAAGGCTTCTATTATCTCGGTGTCGTACTTCTCCTTTAACCGATTCAAGGTTTACCTCCTAGACGCATTACTCGATAACCTCGCCGGTGGAACGCGCCACGCGCTCCCTTATAACCTGCCTGCCTCCGTCGTCGCGCTCGGCTATTTCAACCCTATAGCCTATACGCGTGGGTTTGTTGTGGTGCAGGTACATGAGGTTGGAGACGTGTATCGGCGCCTCTTTCCTGATGGTGCCGCCTCGCTGGTTTGTACGGCTCGGTTTCTGGTTTTTGGTGATCATGTTTATGCCTTCCACAATAGCCATGTTCTTCTCGTGGTCCACATGCAGCACCCTGCCCGTGTCGCCCACGTTTTTACCCGCTATTACCTTTACGTTGTCGTTGCGCTTTAATTTCATGTTCGGCCTCCTTACAGGACTTCCGGGGCAAGCGACAGTATCTTGGTGAATTGCTTTTCGCGCAGCTCCCTGGCCACGGGCCCGAATATGCGGGTGCCCCGTGGGGTCTTGTCGTCTTTGATAATAACGGCCGCGTTTTCGTCAAACCGTATATACGAGCCGTCCGGCCGCTGAGCGCCCTTGACCGTGCGCACGACGACCGCCCTCACCACTTCGCCTTTTTTAACAACGCCTCCGGGCGTAGCGTTTTTAACCGTAGCGACTATTATGTCGCCGATATTGCCGTATTTGCGTTTAGAGCCGCCCAACACGCGAATGCAGAGCAGTTCCTTGGCGCCGGAATTGTCGGCGGCCACCAATCTGGATTCCTGTTGTATCATAACGGCGCCTCCTATTTCGCTTTCTCAATAACTGACACTAATCTCCAGTGTTTGTCTTTCGACAGCGGCCTGGTCTCCATAACCCTGACGCGATCGCCGATCTTGCACTCGTTTTTCTCGTCGTGGGCCTTCAATTTAAATGTGCGCTTGATTATTTTTTTGTACAGCGGATGTGTGACATGGTTTTCGATAGCGACCACGATGGTTTTGTCCATCTTGTCGCTTACAACCTTGCCCGTTCTGGTTTTGCGCAGGTTCCTCTCCACAGACAGCCTCCTTTCACTCGGCTATGCCCAGTTTCCTTTGCGTGATGACGGTTTGAATGCGCGCGATATTCTTGCGCACGTCGTATATCCGGGCTGTGTTGTCCAATTGGTTGGTAGCGTTTTGGAAACGCAGTTGAAACAGTTCCTTCTTAGCCGAAACCAGTTCCAAATTCAGTTCCTCCATGGTCTTCGCCCGCAGATCGTCCAGATATTTCTTACTTCTCACCGCTATCACCTTCCGCTTCCTGTTCAGCCTTGGAAACTATTTTACATTTTATGGGCAGTTTATACGCGGCCAGACGCAGCGCCTCTTTCGCCGTCTCTTCGTCTATCCCGCCCAACTCGAACATGACGCGGCCCGGCTTCACGACCGCCACCCAGTATTCCGGCGAGCCCTTGCCGCTGCCCATACGCGTTTCAGCGGGCTTTTGGGTCACGGGCTTGTCGGGGAAGATCTTTATCCATACCTGCCCGCCGCGTTTGATAAAACGCGTCATGGCAATACGGGCCGCTTCTATTTGATTGGATTTTACCCAGCAGGGCTCCGTCGCCACCAGCCCGTAGTCGCCGTATGTGATGGTATTGCCGCGGAGGGCCTTGCCGGTCATCCGGCCACGGAATTGTTTGCGTCTCTTGACCCTTTTCGGCATCAACACTACGCATTGCTCCCTTCCGATTAAAGTTCTATTTGTCCTTCTTCGTCTTGCGCGGCAGCACTTCGCCTTTATAAATCCACGTTTTAACGCCCAGTTTGCCGTATGTCGTGTCGGCTTCGGCGAAACCGTAGTCTATATCGGCGCGAAGGGTTTGCAGGGGTATGGTGCCCTCGTGGTAATGCTCGGCGCGCGCGATGTCGGCGCCGCCCAAACGCCCCGACACGGCCGTCTTGATACCCTTGGCCCCCAGTTTCATGGTGCGGCCCATGGCCTGTTTCATGGCCCGGCGGAATGTGACGCGGTTCTCGAGGTCCCTCGCGATATTCTCGGCGACCAGCTGGGCGTCGAGTTCGGGCCGGCGGATCTCCTCCACGTTCACCATCACGCGCTGCGAACTCATCTTTTGGAGCTCTTTGGCGAGATCGTCGATGGCCTGGCCGTTCTTGCCTATTATGATGCCCGGCTTGGCCGTGTGGATGGTTATGCGCACCCGGTCGGTCGTGCGCTGTATGCTGATGCGCGACACGCCCGAGGCGTACAGCTTCTTCTTTATAAATTTCCGAAGTTTATGATCCTCTACCAGATATTTCGCAAAATCCTTTTCCGCGTACCAGACAGAGTCCCATTCTTTGATGATGCCCAGCCTCAGCCCGTGCGGATTTACTTTCTGGCCCATTTATTACCTCCTATCGCTCATTCAAAAAAATGGATATATGGCTGGT
>JGI20166J26741_11667473_pt1 | contig 11093 bp, 5 predicted proteins | sample TergutCu122P5_FD_26741 | JGI IMG/M metagenome (IMG submission 26741) | reverse complement strand
TCAACTTTGGACATAGGTGTTTTGGGTTATATCGGTATATTTTAACATAAGGAACACTCTCCCAAAGTAGTGACCTTAACTCGTGGGACACCCTGTATTTATTACTTAGCATAAGGTTAAGTAAATGACGACATGTTTCGGCTTTTTACTCTACCTCAATGAAAGAAACGAGATCTCGGTTCTTCAATGGCTCCTGCCTATAAGGACAACTATACATAACTTGGTAAACTCCTCTCTAGACTACCTGTGTTTGACCTGATGATGGCCTCATTAGAGTAAAAGGCCGAAACATGTTGTCATTTACTTAACCTTATGCTAAGTAATAAATATTTGTTGTGTTTGACTTATATATCCTCTCGTTTAATACTTGTAAGTGCGCATAACGGGGATGAACCACCTAAAGACTAAAGACACAGTTTCAAATCTATTACTTACTTTTTTAAGTGTTATTTAACAACGCTGTCAATTGCCGAGATTAAACAGACTCGATGATAATTTTAAAATTATGCATCCCGCTGTGTTGGACCATAAAATTAGGAACAAACAGATAACCATGAAAAACAACTTTATAAAAAATTCACTCAGCTACATGTTTCGGCGCAATGGGGTCATCAGCAGGCTGGCTTCTAAAACATATTAATGGAAGATCTCACTTCTTACAAAACTTGTAGGAGTGGTCTCACTTCTATTATGAGACATGTATACATCCTTTAGTATGTTTTAGAAGCCAACCTGATTATGACCCCATGGGGTCGAAACATGTAGCTGAGTGAATTATTTTATGAAGTTGTGCTTCATGATTATCTGTTTATTGTCTATTTTATTACATTCGATGATAGCCGAATGAAAGTGGATTGAGCATTAGGGGAATGATACTGACAGTGGAAACCAGAGAACTCGGAGAAAACCCTGTCCCACTGTCACTTTGATCACAACAAATCTCACACAGACTGGCCTGGGAATGAAATTGGGCCTAGCAGCGACAGGCCAGCGACTAACCGCCTGAGTCATGGCACTGTCCTTGTACTTTTGTAGGCAAAATCAACTGAATGTAACTGATTTAACAAAGTTTATTTCCTGTACATAGTCCACTCTTTTTCAATGATGCATACATAAATACAAACAAACTGGAGCGATGTCTCTTCAAAACAGATATATCAAAGGAACCAACAGAGCGCACAACAGCAAAAATATTTTATATACATACATATGCACAAAACATAAACAATTTGTGACTTTAAAGTGATACTCTGCATCACAGTTAAATGACATGGTGCTGGCTTCTTCTTCTTCTTCTTCTTGCTTCGCGCTACAACTCTGGTAGAGTCTTGGCCTTCTCAACAATTCCTTTCCATTTGAGGTGATTTTGGACTTGTTCTGTCCATTTTATGAGTTTCTTCTTCTTCAGGTCGTTCCTGACATTGTCTTCCTATTGGTCTTCCAGTGAATGGTTTCCATTTGTGTATTTTTTTTACAATACTAGTTTCGGGCAACATGGTGCTGGCAATAACAACAATTTCCCATTGAAATTTGCGCTGGCTTGACAGAGTTCGTAAACAAAGCAGGGGAAAAAGAGAGAGAAAGAAAGAAAGAGAGAAAGAAAAGAGGGAAGAGAGTAGGATTGGCAATGTACCTACAACATAATATTGTGGCTTGTTCATGCAATGTGTACACCTCTTTGGATATCCTAACAGTCTCATACCATTTCAGTCGAAGAGAGCGCTTTTGTCGCTGGCAACAATAAACCGTTGTAGGTCTTCATGTAAAGTTCCTGATATTTGTGTCCTATTGTAACAAAATTTTGTGTTTCTTGACACACTTTAATGACAGCCTCAAATACAAATTTCATGAAAACCCATCAAGTGGGAGCCGAGGTGACAAATGCAGGCAGACGGGTGGACATGACAAAGGTAATAAGTGGTTTTCATGAGTACACAAATGCGCCTAGAAAGGTGCAGTGTATTCATCTTGTGCGTCTAACAATTAAATATGTGCCATAGCAGCCGAAGCAAATTATATCTTATTGAATACTGTTCAGAGGTCTGACATCAAGTGATGTAGTTTCGTTACTCGTAAACCCAGTGGTCTTCAAAACGCTTATCCTTTGTGACTAAACCAAATTTTCGCAGAACCTCTGTATAGTAAGTCAACTTCTTGGAAGTAAAAATGACACAAAACCTTTTAAAACATAAGCATTTAAAAAAAATATTTATGCACATTAATAAAACAAAATTCTATTATTGGTCATGCACACTGAAAATAAATCCAGTAGCCATTTTTGCATAAAGATGGGGAGGAAAATGAAACTGCAATTAAAAATCATCAGAATTACATTTACCAACATCATTATAAAGCAAACATGCACGTGGAACCCCTGAGTTCTGTGAAACCCAATTTACCACGTGGCAATGGCATTCCAAACTAGACAAGTGTTCATCTAAATTTGTACTACATTTAGAATGACAAAAAGCCAGTTTTATTTAAGCAGAACAGTATGACATGAAATCACTCTTTGTGCACATGTAAAGAACTTCAGGGTATGCATATTCAAGATACTGGTGCTTTCACAACTCTTTTACTTCTGCTGCCCTTGTCATGAATCAACATACTAATCTCAAGTCATTCATCCTGTAACCTAAACACTACTGACTACACGAGACTAAACTAACTTGTGGAAGGACCCCTTGAAGCTTCATAAATTTCACCAACAGCTACCACTTTGATATTACCACCATACACTATATTTTCCCCCTTATACATTCTGTAATAAATGCTTCTCCATAGTACGAATGATCTCTGAAATACAACCAGAGGGCAGCATTGTAATGTATAGCATTATACCTGAATACACTGTGCTGGCCTTCATTCTACAGCAATACAATCAAGCCTTCAAAATAAACAATTTCCATCATCTCCAGCTACAGTATTCACAGCATTCCCCACCAATGATCCACTACAGCTTCACAGAACATGCATGCTATCAAGTATGAAAATATGTTGTTGACAGTCAGTGCTACTTGATGTCTTGACCCACTGGCCCAACCCATATGCACTACAAATGAGCGCTTCAAAATGACAGATTGTTTCTGGTCATAACTGCCATCTGGTGTCTGTATTTTGCAACATCGGGACACATTTCACATAGGAATGGTACTGAACAAAACAATGATGCCAACTTTTCTTGTTTATTTCACTGAATGTATTTTATCTACATCTAACTGACATCTACATATAAAGCATCTTCAAAATAATAGATTTTATCATCTTATTACTGTATGTAGTATTTATACACAGGAATCAGAAGCAAATGTGTGATGTAACCACAACTACTCAAACATAAAAACAAATCAGTAGGTATTCCTTCTCCCTGACAAAATAACAACCTTAAAAACAATAACATGACTCAGGAGAGAAGGTCAACGGCACAAATAAAATGCAATGGGAGATGCAGCAGGGAGAGGAACACCCCCACCCTCCATCTTAGAATCCTGCTGTGGTGGGGGACAAGCATAACTCATTTCCAAGTCACATATTCTTTTGTGAGGTTGGCAACAGTCCAGGCCTTGCATTTGACCAGTGTTCTTCCATTCTACAAGAGTGTCTCATGCACTATTCACCTTCTTGTAAACATCTCTGCTTACTTCATTTTATTTATCATTAACTAGAAGAAAGTAACAAACATTAATGCCAAGATTTTTTAAAACAGCACCCCGGAAGATGAACTGCAGAAATAAGCATTTTAGAGCAGGACATATGAAAAGAGTGAGACAGACTTTCCTAATGTATGGCATACGTTTTTAAAGTATGACAGTTCAAACACACTGCGTGGAAGTTGTTTTAAATTAGCAACGTGTATGACAGGCATATCAAGACATCTCAAAATGACTGAAGTATTCTGTAACACAGATACATCTGAATGGAAAGCTTCCAACTTCTCAAGTCCAGTGTGTATACAATCATAATTAACAAACAAATATTCCTGAAGACAATCCTAACATGAACTGAATTACGCTTCAAACACTGACTTCACATTCAAAGTAGTAGCAAAATAGATGATGAACACGTGACAAAAATTATGCAAGATTGTGTACTGTTTTGAACACTGGTACCAACATACAATTACAAAATTCGTGCACAAATTCAGGCACTTCCAACAAACTAATCACCAGACAAATCGTAACAGCATCTTCACAAACATTAAAATCATCATATACTTGAATCTGGATATTAAAGCTACTCTCCACAAGCTCCTTCTTCTACTCATCATTAAAAATCAGGCAGGTGCAAATTTCACATCTCTGTAGTTGACAGTCTTGGCATTTTAGTGTTATTCTGTAACAGCTGATAATATCTAATAAAATATGAATAGCACTTAACCAGACTAAAGGCTGAAAGGAGATGCACTCTTAGAGATATAATTCAAAGTAATATTAGCCTTCCATGCTACAAGAATAGAAGACAGCCAAGTGCTGGGTGGAGGCAAAATTTCAACTTGCGACAGGTGATGCATTAATACGTTGGCCAGTCAGCCCCATCACACATCTCAGCAGTGATGACAAATATATGGACTACTGGTGGAATGACAACATGCAGGCAACAAATACTCAAGAGAAAAACCATCCTTTATGTTACTTCCACATCACATATCTCCCAGTGGGTGCCCTTAAACTGAATGTGGGCTTAGTTATGCTGATGTATGCAGTTACACACATGTGGTCTTAGTATATATATTAACATACAGAGGTATTATGCTGCACCTACATGGTGCCAGTAAATTTTATATTTAGAGAAGCAAGACAAATGATGAGGAAAGATAATAAAAATATTATTATTCACATCTGCATTTATGCACATAAACAAATCTATGAAATAAGGTACGAGGCCTGTTCCAAAGTCCAAAGTAGCAATAAAAATTTAAAGTAACAATTATCAATACACTAAGACAATGCAGAATCAACCAAGAAGTGCACATGAATATCAATACCTGGCCAAACAAACATGATTATAACCATTTATTGAAAAATAATATATATTTTTAACTTCAACTTTTAGCTTGCGAATTTAGACTCACATGAATGTGGTGACACATGAACCAAACTTCTTCAGCTTTATAAAATACAGATGTGTTAAAGAAAGTGACACCATTAACCTTCCCAAAGAGTAACCAATGTTTTCATGTACAAGGCAGTAACAATCTGCAACTATTACCACTAAACCAGTGAAATATTACGAAAATGAAATAAAGGTAAGTTCTACACATTCTTAACCTTGCAACTAGATGGAGGTGGATGGTCAGCTTCATGTCTTGACTTATTTGCTCCAGATACCAACTGAACAGGAGGAAAGGACTCCAGAGCCGGGCTGGATGCTTCAAACAAGACAATATCTTGGTTCTGCATGTAATTACAACACATTTCCCCACTATACCGATTACTCTGTTCAAGGTCCCCATGAAAATACAGTCATTATTTTAAACAAAAATGAGCACAATAAGAATGTATCTGACATATTGACAAACCTGCCTGTACATATTTTAAGCCCTAAAGCTGACACACAGGTGTCAATTCTATTGTTCATAGGGTAATTGATAAAGATACTGCAACAAAATATCCAACTCAGAATGAAATGAACAATGTTTGTTACTGCATAATGGAAACTGCTGTTACAAATTTAAACACAAGATAAATGGCATGGCAAAAGTTAAATATTTCACTATTTTAAAATAATATGCTGCTTACAATTTAAACCTTATGAGAGAATGTAAGAGAAAGAAAAATGCCTTACTGTCTAAAGTCAGTGACATACATTCAATCTGGGGTTTAAAGGGGGGGGCAGCCTTTGTTTGTTCTGAAACAAGTCCTACAGTACATAGCTGCACTTACCACAATAAATATTAAATTGAGAATAGAAATTTTACACTTGAAAGTATTCTGACAATGAAAATTATCACATTCATAAATGAAATTTTGGACACTATCCATCATCTCTGCCTAAAATCCCATAATTTGGTGCATGGATCTATCTCACTCTTCACATGGAATGGGTAAGGACAGAACCTACTGTGATGGGCCCATTAAGAAAGAGGTTCTTCTCCTTCCTGGTCCACCCAAAGATGAGGCACATACACCATCCTAACTGTTCTGGTTTCCTTTTGACACAAGACAACAGAAAATGTCCTACATCTGAGCCACAAAAAATTTTCTATCCTGGTATCCTTGTTACAACAGACAATAAATTAAAAAAAGCAGTAAATTCGCAAGAGTCACAATCAAACCATTTTTTGTTTTTCCAGTTAAGCTCAATAATATTATCTGTATGAAACTAATCATAATATTTTATACATTAATATCTCTGAATATGACATTGTGGAGTCAAAGCCACGCAAGCATGAGTACAATTACAAGTGTGCGGGATGACTCAAACATTAGTTATTAGTAGGGATGGCAGGCAGAATATTTAAAGGATTTCATGTGACAGAAATCTGCGTTAAAATAAGTGATTATTGCATATCATTAATATCATGTACAACCTAACGATCTCCCCAACCTGCCAAGCAACACAATGAATTATTTTCTAAACTCACTACCACTTCAATGGCAGTGAATGGACAGGAAGGTGCAGGTGGGGGGGAGGAGTGCATTTTGTGCTGTAAGCTGCGAACACCGATTATATAATACAGTACTTGACCGAACAGGATGACTTATTGGTTCGTAACTAATGAAGCTGCAGTCAGGCCTGTGGAAAACCTACACTGCTGTGGTAAGTGACCTTTTGCTGCTTTATATTTTAGTTCAATGACGTTCAAAACACATGGCAGTATGGAAATATTTTGGAATACGTCTCCTGGAATTCTGGCATGTGACTAAACCTAACGGAGAAGAAAAGCACCCCACTTAGTTGGGGGAGAAGTGATGACAACTGAGAGCAGAAATACAAAAAGCTAAAACAAGTAAACCTGTCAACTAATGATCTGTTTACAGGAAAACAGAAACACATCTGTTGATGTATAAGACACCATATCTTACAAATAAGCCACTCTGAATTATGAGACAAATTAATATCCATCCATCCATCCAATATGATGTTTAAAATCACTGAACCACAACTATGGAATAAAGAAACTGTTATTACCAATGACACCTTGCAGCAGACAAAATGAAAATGTACAGTGGTCACATGAAGCAGAGACAGAGGGGGCTTTCTATGTCAAGTACCATGTATGACTACTATGGTTATGTTAAGATTTCTTTAGATTGAAAATAAAGGTCACTTTTCCCAACAGAACACCTTGAGAGAGAAATTAATTCCCATACTGATGAATACTAAATGAAAAGAATGCACAGTTCACAGTCACATGTAACACAGAAATGAGAGGATTTTAACCACAAAGCAATGTGATTTTTAGTGGCAACATACAGATCATCTGCATTATAAACGCCTTAAATAGGTCACAAGAGCTGATGACAGTCCTCAAGTGAGAACATGGTAACAGCAACAATGTCCAGCACAGGTCAGCAGCTCTACACACTGCACCCTCATTCCCAATATTCACTGTTATATGGGCTGACTTGGCTCAACAAAGCAATGAAGAGAAAGACAAAACTTAATGTATCTGCTAGGAATCAAACTCCAGCACCTATGTCACAACCAGTCACACTATGGACAGATATCATGTTTATGGTAACTTTCTTATAAATAATGTACTAACACTGTGTCACAAGTCTGTGTCTACAGGGGATATTTAGTTATTAACAAAATTATAACAAAAAAGCAATAATTAAAACAAAAACAGGAGGGTACCACACAAAAAGTAATTTTCAACCTGTTGGAATTATTACAACTATTGCGTTTGAAATCTGATCCCACCCATTCCCACTTTGCAGTTACACAGTTGACATCACCAAGATGTGTGGCATGAAAAGATGAGGAAGTGGACCATGGGCAAATGCTGCCATTCAAACACCCATTAGGGGAACTTAAATTAACATGCTAAAAGGAAGAAATTATAAGGTCATTATTTTATCTGACAAGTATCAGCCTGTTTACCATGTTAAAATAGCCCATTCAGCCAAATGCCCTCATGTGAAAGTGGAATAGTGGCAGGAGAGACCAACTGTAGCTGTCAGATAAAATGTGGACCCTGTACAATAACCAATACTGTTATTGCTTTTATCAGTAACATATAAGAACTGTACAAAACCATAAGGTACGTAAGTCTAGACAAAACACAAGCACCAAAAGCTTAAGAATTGTCATATTTTGCAATAAATCCATTTATAAATCCCATTTAATCCAGTACGCTGTGCCACCATCAGTATCTCACTTAACAATAATGACTGTGAATTTCTCTCCTAATGGATTCATTCACAAAGCACTTTTATCTAAAAACAAAACATATGTAAAAACAGGCATTAAAATCTGCATTAAAAGCACAAAAGTTGCCTCTTCATAAACCCCTGTAGAAAATACGGTAACAGAAATATAGTGGGGTGATATACAATGGTGTGGCACCAGAACAGACTTATTCACAGTTTGTACAGGAGCTTCCTTCAATGCAACATCAGATATGGCTCACTGTGAATATCATGAAATCACTGATGCTTCGAAGGAGGGGGTGATACAGCACCACTAGCAAACAGTGCAGCACAATGCCTTCCAAACATCAGTCATTGTACAATGAGGTCCCACCAGAAAACATACATTAAATAAAGGGATGCAAAGCTGACATTTCAGCCTCACACTGCCCTCACTTGTGCCCTTGCAGTTAAAATAGTTATTTGGCCCAAGTCTATGTCACAGGAAACAAATAAAGTGAATAACAAAACTTCTGTCACTTTGTTAAATCCATGACTCGGAGAATCTGAGCACTTTGAGCACATTAATCCTTTGTCACTATATTGCTAAACTACCTACAGACCAGCCACCATTGTAGAAGTGAGCTCAGAACACTTCCAAAGAACCACACTACAAACACATGAAAGTATACAATCAGCACTGTAACTGATACAGCCATGTGCTTTAATTGTATAAGTATAATGTTCTTACTGAGATGTAAACCTAAGGTAGCAATCAGGAAAATACCGAAAACACTGTCCTACACTAATTGGACAGTGCTTTGGCTGCAAAAGAAAACTGGCATGTAAAGGGCTGTACATTCAAGCTTAATGAGGTCAAGTTTAATGCTCACAATGAGGTGTAAATCTGTAGTAGAAAACAGGAAAATGTGAGACACACTCTTATTGTGTCCAAAGCTTTTGTAGTTTTCAAAAGGCAAAAGTTTGCCTTTTCAATGTTATCATAAGGTATAATACCACACAGTAAATTTTCCTTGAATACATAAGGTCAGAAGTACGTGTCTGACCTTTTATACCTGTGAGGGAAAAGTTTTTACGTGTCCAGTTCAGGTTTTCTACAGTATATGCACCAGAATCACAAACCAGTTTAAACATTATGCTGAAAACATACTTTGGAAGAAAAAAATTTACCAAAAAGGTGAAACCTTGTATTCCTCCTCATACATTTTTAATAATTTTAGAACATAATCAAGAAGCCTTTCAATTAAAAAAAGCTACAGACTTTCAACAGCTGGTGATCAAGTCTAGAAAAGTAATGACCAAAAAGGTAATTGATCTGTCACTTTACATGTTACTCTTTTGTAAGATTTTCTTTTAATATAAATTTTTATTAGAACTGAATGTTTTCACATTCATGCCATTTTAAAATACTGAATATATCATTCAGCTATACAATAAGATGAAGGACATGTTAGCACTCACAGCAAGGCTGCCAAAACTAAACACAGACCAAAGAGCTGAAGTTCAGTTATTCACATTATATGCTTAAAAAATTCTATCTGATGAAGTTGGGGGGGTTATGGGAAGTTTCTACACTTACGAACCAATGTCACGGTGTACAAACAAAGTGAAGGTATTCAGCACTGCAATATTGTAATGTCCTGTGCTACCAATGCAACTGTTAAGGCTACAAAAGCACACATCCTCTCTTGGAAAGCAACACAAAAACAAACCCTGTATGGTAGAATGCAGTATTGGAGAGAATAGTAGAAAACCCAGCAAATGCCTGAGTGGTCAAGAGATGTCCACACTATTCCAGATGAAAAATTTTACATTACCAACAATCAAACTGTTATATAAAGCACAACTATCTCTTTCAGTGCATCTACTTCTAGTTAAGCTGAACTATTAATGCACATTTCTGTATCCATTAGATGATAATGTGCAGCATCTTAACCCACGAAGGCAGCACAGTACATCTGCTTGGTCCAGCAAGTTTGGAAAATTCTATTAGAAGAGACGAGCACGTCGCTTGACCTCATTCTGTCTCCATTGTGGCAAGCGATAGAACTCAACCCGGTTGCATTGGAACACTGCCTCAAACTCCGCATCAGACAGGTGACGCTGCAAATACAGTCAAAGGTTACAATTTGATGTGCATACATTCTCTAAGTGTGTCAGGAAGAAGAAATAAAAGGCTCACAATTACAAACACAAAGAAAAAGTGCTAGTTTCAAGCCTCGTATGAATACAATTCATAAATGATTGCAACATGCAAGATACCTGGTCAAAAAATCAGTTTACATAGTATATAATTTCATAACTAAAAAAACCTACATTATCATACTTTCAAGGTAATGTATAATCATTGTTGGCAACACCAAACACTGATGCAGCTGCCATCTACAATACACTGGTTGCATGAGTTTAAGATTTTGAAATAAGGAACACAAAATTATGCACTGTAAACTTTTTTTCTGACCAAAGCCCAAATTTTCAAGAAATATGTACCAGTTTCAAAAAATTCTGGGACAACAGTAATATCTAGATCCTAAGGTCATGGTGATGCTCTCAGAAATAGGCATCTTCAAAATACTGTCCTTTATCAGCTACATACATACATATATATATATTGAAGGTGATCACGTCGGGGTCACCAATGAAGGAGACTGCTGCAGGGTTGTTTGGAATGACAACTACAGCACTCCAACAGTAACAATATTTATTGATCGTGATCTCGTGTACAGTGAGTTGAGAAGCTGAGCGTGGCTCAGTAGTCAGGATCGGTAGATGTCACTG
>JGI20166J26741_11667362_pt1 | contig 11095 bp, 7 predicted proteins | sample TergutCu122P5_FD_26741 | JGI IMG/M metagenome (IMG submission 26741) | reverse complement strand
CTGCGGCAAACATCTTTCGGGACTCTAAAGCAGGCATGGTTCCTTCTACATTAGGGATGTGCCGCTATATTTCGCATAGCGAAATAGTGTGCCGCGGACCGAAAACGTTTGAGAACCCCTGCTCTACACTGATATTAATTCATAAAGGGGTTACTCTAACAAACGTACACACAGAAATACCGGCAAGAACAGGCATCACTCCCCGGCACCTGGGTCCAGGCACGCCGTCACTAAAGACGAAACAGTTTTGAAACCCCGAGCCCAGAACGTAATTTTGAAAGGAACGAAGCTTTTTGACGGTCGGACACGGCGTGAGTTGTTAAGGCTAAGGTCGGAGTGGCTCCGTATACGGCTGTACTTTTACACTGACGTAGAGGGCCGACGAGACGCGGCAGTGAGCTGTGGTCACATTGCCTTCAGCTACGGCAGTGTACAAGTGTACAGTGTACAGATCTCGTGTATATTTCGAAGGGCATAAAGTTTTTGAAAATGAAGATTGATAGTATGTTTTTATTAGATACCAATCCGCTATTAAAAATCCTTATCTTTGAGGAACAAAAAGATATGTGGGTAAGTGAAATTTTTGAAGGAAGAGAAAAAAATGGGGAATTCCACACGCTTTTTCCTCAGTTGTTGGAACAACCGCGCAAGTTTTGTGATTATTTCAGAATGTTGCTTGAAACATTTTGGTACATACTGAATGATTACACTGGCCAACACACATTTTGGTGCCGCAAATGTTAGACCAGTTTCTGGGTATATTTGACCTGCTGATTCCAAAAATAGCACCAGTTTTCTCCTATCAGCTCTAGTTTTTGAGATGCAGAACATATTCCATATACCACTCTTCACTCTGCTCGCCCATAAAAAATCAGGATATTTTAATGTAGTATTTAACTTAATATCTTTTAAGCATGAAGGAAACATATTAAAAATTAAAAGAAAAGTGTACTACATGAAAATCTACTTATTTCGTACCAAAAGCACAAGTTTATGATACAAACTTTCCAATCATTCGACACACAAGAAGATCCTTTTGTAAGACTTCCGAGAGTGGGATCTGCCAGGACAATCCCGCATAAGGTTCCAACAATAGTCTGCCATCATGTGTGCATCCCATCTTCCTTGGTATCTGGCTTCCATTGTTTTTAAGTCTTGGTGAAATCTTTCACCTTGCTCTTCGCTTAGTCACCAAGGTTCTCTGGAAAGCGACCACCAAAATATTCCATCCAACCAGAATCAAAATCCCTTGTCTTATATGCAACCTCCAAAGGACTAAAAGATAAACCAAAAGTAGAAAAAATGGTATAAATCACATAGAACCGGCAAATGAAGAAGTACCATGCAAATGTATAATAAATAATTTATCACCAAAAGTAAACCCGGCCATTCTATAACCAAATCAACCACCTACAAACACCACAAATAAAGTAAGAAACCTTAAATAATAAGGCAAACAAATAATAGAAGGAGTAGGGCAAATTAATCACATAAGAGAACCACCACCAAACACAGACATAATCAGTAAACCAATTACACCAAATACTATATTATAACTGGTCTCAACCATAGAATAAGAAGGAACAAAATTAAAATCACCACACATAACAAAATAAAATAAACGGAAAGAATAACAAACTGTTAAACCCGTAGATACAAACAATAATAAGAAACCAAATATGTTCACATATCTCATAGAAAACATCTCTAAAATAAAATTCAGCCAAAAATGGTATACCACAAAGAGCAAAATTGGAAACCATCATACTTGAAGAAGTAAATGGTATATAAACAGACAAACCACCTATAAAACGAATATCTTGTGAGTCTCCCGTAGAATGAATAACACCCCCAGCACACATAAATAATAAGGCCTTAAACAGTGCATGAGTTAATAGATGAAAAAATGCTAAGCCAGAAAGACCAATAGAAATAGTTATGATCATTAGATACAATTGTCTCAAAGTAGACAAAGCAATAATCCTCTTCAAATCAAATTCAAAATTTGCCCCAAGGCCCGCCATAAATATAGTCAATCCAGAAATCAATAATAAAACATGATTTACCATCTAAATTTTTTGCACATAATTATGTAATAAAACAGAACAAAAGCGATTTTGTCATTCGAGCTTTACATTGTTATGCCAGTGTGCATTATAGGAAAGGAAGTAGACGAATAGTTGTGAAACAAAGGTCATTATACACAAAAAAATGTGGGTAATTTAAATACATAAATTTCCCATTCAAATACGAAAGCTTGTTATGACATCCCGATTCTGCAGAAGAGCTCTTTTAAGGAGCGGACTAAAATTTTATAAATTCAACCATATCTAAGAAACTAGAGCTGATCCAATGCAATTTTCTGAATCAGCACCCCAAATAACCCCAGGAACAGGCCTAAAACCAAGGCACCAAGAAATAAGTTTTTTTTGTTGGGCTGTGTTATTAGAGACGATATTCAAAAACAAATTTTCGGAAGTCCATACCTCCTGAGGAAAGACTAGCAGTAACATTAAGGTCAGTGGCAAGTAAAACTATATTCCTAAGAAATAAGTAACTTTATTCTATCCTAACAAATAATACTATAATACTATTATGAATTATGTACACATTTACTTTCCAAACTATATAAATTCAGCAAGCTGCACGTATGTAGATGGTGGTTCTTTGTATCTTTGTGATGGTTGAGTTGTGGACTAAGTAGTGTGGAGTGTGTGTTCACTTTCTGAAGACTGCATTCCATATGATGACGATGGAGTTCGAACAGTTGAATTGGAATAATACAATGAACCAGAACACCATTCAGTGCTGTCTGATTCCCCACTTCCTTTCTCAGTCAAAACTTGTTGCAACGCTAATCGGTCAGCCCGTTTTCGTCTTTTGGGTATGTCCCGAAGATGAGGCAACAAACTCATCAAAAAATGGTAGTCTTCATCTTCCTGAGTAGACATCGATTTCTGTTGCATAGCCTTCTCCAATTGTTCAGTTTTTCTTTTTTTCAATGCCAGCAACTGAGAACGTGCCTGGCTTTTTCCGCTTTTTCTTTTTCGCCTTGTCTCCGAGTTACGTGATGTGTTAGCTGGAAAGGATTGATTTGCAGCTGTACTTGTATCTTCGGATTCTGATATTGGCCTTGTTGACATCTTTTCGACATTAGAATTTTCAGTAAATATGTCACACATGTCCTCATTTCCATCTACCACAATTGTATCTACATCAGGTGGTGGGATATTGCTCTTCATATTTCTAGGAGTGAACACGTCAGTCAAAAAGGAAAGTTGTTGATAATATTTCCACTGTGAGGCTTGTTTGTCGGCAGTGCCTTCGCCTGTTGTTCGTTTCGTTATTTTAACATGTTCTTTCCGAAAATTGTCCCGTAAACTCTGCCACTTTGTTTTTAGGACTTGACCTGCAAATATTTTAATAAATATTACAAATATTACAAATCAAGATATTACAATATATTACAGATCTACGTGCGTATTTAGTAATTTTATTTTTTTTTTCAGGTTTCTTTCAACGGGGATAAGCTTTAGATCTTTATCGTTTTCAGCAAGAATCGCACACAGTACTTTATTGAAATAGTGTATGAGACATGTGATGCCATTTGGAATAGACTCGTGAAATGACACATGCCTCTTGAGACTGCAGATAAGTTCGAAACGCAGTGGCATTTCCCTAATTGCGTGGGAGCAATTGACGGTAAACATGTGCGTATCAGGTCCCAACAAAGCTCCGGCTCTCAGTTTTATAATTATAAATCCTACTTCTCCGCACACCTTGAAGCAATAGTGGATGCAAAATATAAATGTATGACTGTGGATATCGGAGCTTACGGGAGAGAAAGTGACAGTGGCGTGTTCACCGAATCCAATGTTTTCCGTCATTTAGAAGCCGGATCATTTAATTTACTACCACCGCGACAAATCCCACCCACCAATATAACTTTACCGTATGTGTTTGTAGGTGATCAGGGATATCCATTAAAAGAATATCTAATGAGGCCATATCCCACGGATAATGGCAGAATGTCTCGACAAAAAGAAATATTTAACTATCGACTGAGCAGAGCGCGGCGTAAAGTAGAATGCGCATTTGGAATACTGGTTGCAAAGTGGATATGCCTGAAAATTGAGTTACAAGTTAATCCAGAGCATTTTGATGCTGTAATAAGAACTATTTGTTTATTGCACAATATTGTCATTGATAAGGAAGGAGTCAACGAAACAGTTGCAATGACGCAAATAACAGCTGAAGACCACAGTAGTGTTAGAAGCTCAAAGCGCTATAACCGTGCTAAACAAAATGCATGTAGTATACGAGACAGGTTCATGCAATATTTTAATGCTGAAGGAGCAATTGATTTTCAGTAATAAGAAGAGCCTACATAATTCAAACAAAATAAATACAGTAACTATGTATGTTGTAAAAGTAGTTAAAAATTTACATTTGTGCTTAAAGTTAATTACTAAAATAAAAATAACAAATGTACTTGATGTTTTTACTTACTTTCACATCCCATATCTGTAGCTGCTTCATTCCGCAGTTTTTTGGCAGTGTCTGTGTTGTGGTACAATTTGTCCTTTGTGTCCCATAAAGATTTCTTTTCAGAAACTAATGATATTAATTTCTCCAAATCAACCATTCTCTGCGGAGAACACAGTACGCACACGACAAAATGTTCACAGAACTGACGAGTACGGCCGGAAAAATGTTCACAGAACCAATAGAACTGACGAATACGGCCGGAAAAAACAAACTCATTTGATTTCGGGCGGTGGTCGGTGAAATCCTGCCGTGTACGGCAGTGTAACTCATCGCCACTGTGACCGTTCACATTAGTTAACAGTTTTGTTTCCTCCTCCGTAATCGGCCGTATACGTCAGTGTAAAAGTACGGCCGTATACGGAAGTACGGCCGTATACGGAGCCACTCTGACCTTAACCTCAGGCGAAAGGCTGGAAAGGAAAAACACTAGTATAGAATATTGACGACAGAGGGCATGGGGAGTGAGGAAATGAGAGTAAAACAGAGCCCGCAACGCGGCAATACTCTCGCCCCAAACCGGACGCACAGGTGGCTCATGTAGGCCTACGTGTCGTGGGCCAGGCTTACGTGGTTGAGGCTTAACAAGCAAACTTCGTGGACGAGACGGACAAAGCGTAAATTAGCGTAGTTGAGGCAGACGGCAGAAGTGATCCATTTTTAACTATTACGGTATATTAACATTACCTGTTAATTATCTATAATTACTCAAATTGTATAGCTGAACGTTTTTATACGTTTGTACAGTGAATTTTGTATTTGTTGTTCCGTGCATCATCAATCTGTTCTATTAAATAACCAACGTGATGCAGCTTTAAGCAGTTATTCACTGCGAGATTACTCTACATGTTTGGGATGCTCTCTGCACCCATAATCCGGAGTACATTAAAACTGTAGATGCAATCACAGGTACACGTCACGTGTCGGTGTGCTGGAGATTTAAATCCGTTAAAAGATGTCCACTATGTCATGGCCAAATATGGCCATGACATACTGAAGTAGACTCCTGACCTTGGACATCTTTTAACGGATTTAAACCTACAACACACTGACACGTCACGTGTACCTGTGATTGCATCTACAGTTTTAATGTACTCCTGATGATGGACGCAGAGAGCACCCCAAACATATAGAGTAATCTCGCAGTGCATAATAAATACGACTGCTTAAAGCTGAATCACGTTGGTTATTTAATAAAATACATTTGTACAGCTTATTTTATTTATCGTATTCCATAATTATTTAATTCATCTTCTTGTACATAAGTCTTTCTTCGTTATTGACCAGGCTGCTCAGGTTCCTTTGATTTCAGCTGCCAAGAAAGCAAACTCTGCTGCTTTTATGTATCTGCAGGAAAACATTAGGTTGGTTCTTTCCTATTATGTTGTTTAGTTTGGAATTCCAACTCTCGACTGCACTGTTGGTCCATTGCCGACGCTTATTTATATTCCACATCTTGATGGTAACATTCTGGTTCTCCGCCTTTTGTTGGACATAGTAATCGAGAAATAAGGTTGATTTCTCATGCTGTGGAACATTTTCCACTATCATAAGCCATACTTCTTCTACTTTATTGGTACGTAAGTATACGAAAGCAGCACACATTCTGCATCTGAGTCGGAGTTCATTTTCAATGTATCCCACCGTTAAGACGAATATTTTGTATTTGTCACCACAGACACTGATTAAAATGAAAATTACAGCCAGTAATAACAGTGTCTTGAAAAACCTTATTTATTGCACTGTGACCGCTGCTTCGGAACTGACCTTTATAATTTTTAGTGACCAGAAAGAACACCAACTCTTCAGCAGAGTTAACAAACAATGATATTTCAATTCACTTAATCCAACCAACAAAGGCACGTCTTTGAAATGTGTTTATCACATATACTTACTATTCATCACCATCTTGTTTCAATTGCCGTCGCAATCATCATCAGGATTATTAGGAATCCAAATGGTCTGTCAAAATGCCACTGGACCACTGGATGTTACAAACAATATCTCAAACTTTTTGTACAGGCACTGAATATCAGCTCATCTACAATTAGAACCCGATAAAATTCTGTTTTTAAAACATAAAAACCGGGCGTATTGTTTTATGTAACTAATGTACATCCGGTATTCTTTGTAGAGGCGTGTGTCGCAGGGGATCGTTCAGTTACTCTATACGAAAATATATTGGTGTTCTGAAGTCGTTCTGGAACTCAGACATAGAAAATACAGGCCTGGGAAACATTTTGCAGGTGTGGAGGTCTCCTTTTACTGAAATGTTTTAAAGGGTCCAGGATTGATCCTAGCTGGGAATGCGGCTTCCTGTTACCGAAGTTTCTCATGACATTCCTGACCCAGTACTAGAACGTTTGGCCACAGTACCTTCTTGCGTCATTCTTTGCAATTCGTAATTGCAGCCATTCGCACATTAGACAACATCCAGTGGACAGACCATTGTGTGTTAAATTACTAAACAAACAAATGAATATCAGATTTCCTGTTAATAGTGGCCGTGCTTTGTGTGTTGCAGCCTCAGGGTCTGGTTCAGTGATTGGGCGTGATCCACTCCCGCCCCGGGCAGTGTCTGCGATATCACTGCAGCAGCAGCAGATCAAAGACACTCCCCCTCCCACTATAATCCTGACAACAGAGGAGAAATCACAGGAACACATTGCACCCAACCATCTGGCCAGGAAATTGAGTCCTTCCTCTGGCAGCGCAAGCCACTGTCCTGTACCTAGCAGTCCACATAGTTCCAGCAATTTGGAGCGATCGGACACTCTTGATGGAATGGGAAAGAGGGTAAATCTTCTACTCTTTGTTTTGTTAAATTATGCTGCAAGTGATAGCTATTCAATGCTACCCTCATATTGTCTAGAATTACAATTTGCTGGATGATTTATGAAATAGAATACAGCCTTTTGTATGTTTTCATATCTATCCTTTCAGAAAGACTGAATTAGTGGAATGAATTTTATGAAACTGCATGCATTATACTATAACATAACTTTCATAGAAGTAATTTTTGTCACACCTAATGTGACAATGATTTATCTTCACGTCATTTCACACTGCTTGGAGGCAGGAAACTCTTCCGAAGTGTTCCTACCTATGTACCAGTCCACCGAGCAGGGTCTCACACAGTACTGACATTTTTATCAGCATCATTGTGAGAACCTCAAATCCAGTGAGCATTGAAGTGGCATAAGATTATTTCCATAGGGAAGTTTTGGTATTAGTGGTGTGTCATACAAGGAAGTTAATCAGCCAGTTCTTCAGTCACCTGGCCAGTTAAGTACACGTAGTTCATAACCTCATATTATGATGTAATGAAAACAATGAACCTTTCTGAACAACCATTTTTTAAGTTAATATTTATATAAAATGTAATATTGCAGTGGTTCTCAACCATGTGGTGCCTGTGCTACAATCAAGATACTTGTTACTTCTTTTGTGGCATACTGTAACTAGAACAGAGAACTAAAATTCACAGCATATATGTTTTTTTGAATGATTTTATTAATTGCATAAAAATACATACCTCGTGTAAGGATGAATGCTAGAGGACCTTATGTGGACACGTGATATTTACTGCCTGTCCAAACTGCAAGTGAGATATCTTCATAGCAACTGTTTTATCACGACCACCAGCAGTAACTGCTGTTGGTGTTGTAACACTTTTTGCTTCCAGTTACTCTTACGCTTTCATTAGTAAAATAAACTCTGTAGTAATAATGTCATATTAACAACTGTATGGTCTGTAATTTGTGCATTTAATTTTATATAATCATTCTCACATTGGGAGCATCATGGCTTTCCGGTTGAGACCCACTGGAATGTTGTATGGCAGAATATAAACACACACAGCATGGTTGTGTCTCAGGGATACACATTTGTGATGGTCTTTGGGTTGCATATGTTGCAAGGAGCAAAATGTCTCCAGAAGCCTATCTAATGAAATGTTGAACACCCTTCTCAAAACTGTTAAAACATAGTGAGAAGTGAGAATGCCATTTTGATTGTAAATTTTTTATATTTATTTTGAGTGAAAAGGCTAATTCATTGTAGTTAGGATATATGTATTTGTGAAATAGTTTATCAAGAGGAAATTGTACTGTGACATTAAAAACAGAACCAGGGTCGCAGTGGAGGTGGTGACAGTGGACCAGGGGATATCAGTGTATCAGCAGGGGAACTGCTGGGCAGGACTCATGAGGAGTTGGTACTGTTACTGATCCAATTGCGGCGCCAGAGTGCAGGGGTGTGTAAAGCCATGGAGATGTGTCACGTCGAGATTGAGGCCCAGGTTTGTCTTTTTAACAGGGGTGCAACAGGTTGGCAGCTTTGTGGTGGTGGCTGGTAGCATAAAATTGTGACTTATGATTGTACTAGTAATTGTAAGGTGTTCTACATGCATAACCATAAAACAAATGTATCTACTGGGCAGCAAGTTGTTTAAAGCTCTTACCCCTACCTGAAACATTCACAAGGAAACTTGGTATGAACAGTTGTGTTGTAAATGACCAAAAACATGGAAATTTTGGTATTGTTAAAATAAACCATAAGAAAAAACATAATTTATAGAATGTAGTTGCTTAAATATGTATTACATGTCCTATACTGGATGAACACATAACTGGTAATGCAGCACATCATTAGTAATTATTTCTTTACATTATTGTGTAAAACTTACCTAGAATGAAAGAGGTGCTTATGAAAATTACAATGTGATCCTGTTTGGTGATTATCTTTGTTATTCTGCCATAATTGTTCGGCTTACCTTTCTCATTCAGTTGGTTTGCCTGAGACCTAGTTTTCAGGGACTAACATGGTTTGAATGTTGTGAACTCAGTAAAGAAGAACTATTAACACGATTTATGTTTAATTGGTAATCTGGAAAATCTTCTGTGATTTTATATTTAGTCATTGAGCGCTAATTGGGTACAAGTTCTGATTACATACGATAAACAAAGCATGGAAAACTTTTTCACATAACGTATTCATTGCACATATATAATATAATATATATAATATAAATAATATTATATTGTCCGAAACTTGGTAAAACCGATTATGTCCAATTTAAGATTACTTGTTTGAACACTTATAAATTTCTAGTTATTCTGTTAATCTGCCCTAAATTAGGAGCAATGCGAATGCGCTTCCTCTTTCTACAGCAACAGAAAACCTTTGCATTGTTTGCTACAATTCACGAAGTTGGTTTCCTTGTTCAAAATCCCCCTACTCTAATTTCTGTAAATAGTCTGATTGGTCCCATGTAAATTTAGCAGTCTCGTAATAGGCCGAAAACTTTAAAATTTTGAATTCTATCTGCCCATTGTTTCCTAGTGACTGATGTGATATCTTTTAACGTAACATATTTAAACCCCATATAAGCAAGCACCTTCTACCGGACATTTTTAATGTGCTACTGTACCTAACTCGGTATCCACACTCCCGTGATTTACATCTCGAAAAAGTGTCAAACCCTCGAATTTTGACTGTCCCAGCACACTTCCAAACTCCATTAAACTGTACAGTGACAAATGTCTAACAAACTAGAATTCTCTTTGTAAATCCATTTGACATCTTCTATCCTATGCTAACCTCTACTTTTCTCTCTCTCCAGCTATCTGTCCATCCTACTTCACACATGACTCTATCTCACTCTCTGCTCTTGTAACCATGCTTCTCCTTGCTACCACACTGGCTATTGTATAACTACCAGATGCTACTGACTTCCCTTCTGCACAAACATATGTATTCCTACATTTCAGAAACTAATTTTGATCCTTCTAATGAAATAATTCTTTCCAACGGTTATATTGCTGTAAAAGTCTAGTATTTAGGATGCTCTTTCTACTCCCTTCATGTGGGATATGTTGAGTTTTCCACTTTGAAACTGAAAGTCATGTATGGTGGGTAATTAGTTACCTATGATGCACACAATAGTTTCTTAAATTAGAATTAAATAATCAACAAGTCTGTTCAATATCAATATTAAATGGTTTGTTAAGAAACCTTAATACAAACACCCTACTGGCATAGATATGTGTCACAGGTCCATTATTTTGTATGTTGACTATGGCCAGTCTTTTCTTGCCAGCTCACTTTTCTTATAAAACCCAACCCACTCACCAGCTCACTCCTGTGCTCACTGTCAGAGAGGTCAGTTCCATATGCGTAATCTACAGTCACAATAAGAATCACATAAGAGTATCACACATTTTTTGGATGATGAATATGCTAAATACAGTTCCTAAAAGAAGTGATGTCACAAATTCAGGCTACTTTCTGGTACACTTGTTCCTAACACGACAGGAATGTTAAGCACACAAAAACATTGCACGCAACAGGACCCTGAATCAGGGCAAATTGAAATAGAGCAGATTGCTATGCTGCCTGCTGTTACTGTGGTTCTCTTTGTTGAGAGTATGTGAGGATGTTGTATTGTGAAATATCTAATAATGTGCAGATGTATATAGAATGCCTAACAGTTTCTGTAGGTTTTTCCAGTGTTGATTGTGCAGCTATTCCAGTTATTCTGGGGTAAAAT